>Ga0123357_10001044_pt1 | contig 28447 bp, 16 predicted proteins | sample TergutEmb28metaG_FD_89873 | JGI IMG/M metagenome (GOLD analysis project Ga0123357, IMG submission 89873) | Embiratermes neotenicus P4 segment gut microbial communities from Petit-Saut dam, French Guiana - Emb289 P4 | ecosystem: Host-associated > Arthropoda: Insects > Digestive system > Gut ...
TGTTTATGCTTGCATCATGCTTACACACGTGCAGGCATGCTTACTGAGTGATGTCATCACCTCAGTGAACAGAGACGTCCTGTTTCGATCACACAATGCAATAAAATCAGGAAAAGCGCAGGAGGAGCGCTTTAGAGCGTTTAGAGGGGGAGGGACATTTAAATCCCGAGCGCTTTGGAGCGTTAGGGAGGGGAAAAGGTTAAAGCCTGCATTGGAGCATGAAGTAGAAAAGTGACCAAAAATTTCATGGGTTAGCTTACAGCAAGTATCAATGAAGTAACAAAAAATGTGTAATATTTACTAAAAACCCTCACTGACATGTGTAATGCCTCAATACAATCAACATTTCTTTCCAGATAGATCAAAATATGCAACAAAATTATAATAAAGAATAACTTTTTATCAGAAGCACAAAATGGTTTCACAGAGGGAAAAACAACTAAAGCTGTGTTGCATGATTTTTAGGAAAATATTCAAGCGGCAACTGAGAAAAAAGATAAATCTAATTGGAACTTTCTTTGATTTATCAAAAGCATATTATCTATCATGCTACAAAATTTTGCTTTCTAAATTAGATGCTTGTAGAATTAGGGGGTACAGCAAATCAGGAAGTTAGTCTGATTTGCAGGAAATTAAACATGCTTCGCCTCAAGGTCCAATGTTATTTTTACTACATACAAATAATTTTCCAATAAGTACATAAGGGGCAGCAAGAGTTCTGTATGCCAATGATCCTATTAGGTGCTGAAAATGATGACAATCTATGTCAAAAATAAGTAGAATACTGAGAGTTACAAATTAGGTTTCATGCCAATGTTTTAATGATAAAAACTCAGAAACTTATAACATTGTCTTTTCATACTTGGCAGAATATAAATTTTTAAAACTTGATTACAGTTTTAATTAGACGGAAATTAAGTATATGTTTGAAACAAAATGTTTGGGCTTACATCTGACTGAGAATTTAAAATGCTATGTTAATATATAATATTTAAGCTCTAATTGAACAGCAGGTATAAATGAGTTTAACTATCTTAAGAAGAATGTACTGTGCAAATTTTCATTCACACTTGAGGCATGGCATTCCCCCCCCCCACTTAGGTGATTACAAAAAACTAAAAAACTACAAAAGAAAGTAACCAATTAATCATTAATTTGGAGAGAGTTATTTCTGGCATGGTTGTGTATTACATAAAATTCAACATAGGTAAGCTGGAACTAAATTTAGTTATGCATGATTGTAATTAATGTCAATTACCAGACCTTCAAATTCAATTTTTTATATTTAGTATTTTAAAAAAAAAAAAGAATAACATGGGGATAAAATTATTTATAGATGAATTAAAGAATTTACAGAATGAACAACTTTTAAAATGGAAATAAAATAATTTTTATTGCAACAGGTCTTCTATTCAGTAGAGGGAATCTTATGCAGTTCAGCATGGAAAATTAAAGAGACACGGGACTTGCGTCCAGTGAGGTACCAGAATTCACTAGTACACCACCTATATCAAGTGAAATTTGGTATTATAAGACAATTAGTGACTTAATCAATGGAAGTCTCATTGATTTATGCGAAAGTTACAATTTGAGAATTACGAATGGGTATTTCAAACATAATATGATACATAAATATACGTGGGAACAACATACACGAAAATTGAAATCAATTATAGACTACATTATTGTTAAACAAAAATAAAAATTTCAGATACATGATGTGAGAGTAAAAAGGGGCATAAACTGTGGGTCAGATCACTATGTGGTAAGAGTTAAAATGTACCTACCAATACGAGGAAGAACAAGTAATACGGATAAGCATGATGAAAACTATCAAAAGTTCACTTATGTAAAGTACAAATTGGACAGCGTTCAACATGAGAGTACACAATATTTATATAAAAGACGACTAGACGAAAAACTGACAGCAAAAGAGGAATGTGGTCTTTCCGAAATTTATGAAAACATAATACAAAGTCTTCATGAAACGGCAAAAGAGGTACTAGAGGAAAAGCACAAAAGACAAAGCCGTAAAATGTGGTGGACAGAAGAAATTGAAGGTCTTGTAGCAGAAAAGAAAAAACTATATCAGAAATGGTTAAGCACAAAAAGATATGAAGATAAAAACGCATACCTTGAAATTAAGAGACAGCCGAGAAGAATAACTACAGCTGAAAAGAATGAAATGTGGGACAGAAAATACCAAGAAATGAATACGTACATAGGGGGTAGGTAGTGTACTGAAGCATGGTAATTTATTAAAAGAGTTAGAACATCAGGAAAAGAAAGTGTATACTTACAGATGATACCGACCGATAGATGGGTGCAATATTACCACGACCTACTTACAGAAAATCGACTAGAGTACGAAGGAAACAAAAATATCTCACCTACACAGATGGACGGAGAAACAGTAGAAGTAAGCAAAGAAAGGGTAAGGAAGGCAGTGAGAGAACTAAAAAATGGGAAATCACGTGGACCAGGAGGAGTATACGCGGAAATGCTAAAACATGGAACAGATAGAATGATAAAAATGCTGACATGGGTAATAAATAGATGCCTAAATGGAGAAGAAACTTCGCAACAGTGGCAAATTGCTTACATTTCATCAATACACAAAAAAGGAAGCAAAAAAGATTGTTCTAAATGTAGGGGCATTTCAGTGACGAGCATGATGAGTAGATTATATGGTAAAATACTGAGAGACCTCACAGAAGAAGAGAATAAAGATGAAGAAGAACAAAGTGGATTTCGAACAGGACGATCATGTATAGACAACATCTTTTGCATGAAACAAGTTATTGAAAAAAGGAATGCAACAAACCAAGAAACCCATTTATTATTTGTGGATTTGACCAATATTTGACCAATATCAAAACTTTGGGAAGTTTTGGGAGAATCAAATATTAATAATACTTTAATTAAAGCACTGCAAACTCTCTATGGCAATACAGCACAAGTGGAAATTAGAAACATACTATCCCACCTTTTCAACATTACTAAAGGACTATGCCAGGGATGGTGCATTTCCCCTACACTTTTTAAGATTTATAAACAAAAAGCTTTAGAAGAATGGAAACGCAAATGCTCCGGAATGGGTATTCCTCTAGAAAATACAACATTGTATACACTCAAGTTTGCAGATGATCAAGTAGTTTTAGCGGGTGACAAAGAAGATTTGGAATATATGACGCATAAATTAAAAGAAACTTATGAGAAATGGGGCCTGGACATGAATTTGAACAAAACAAAATACTTATGTATTGGGGAAATGCACAGCAATTTGAAATTAGATAAAGACAGCGAGATTGAATTTTGTCAAGAATATAAATATTTAGGAGTTATTTTCGACACTAGTGGAACAGATGACAAAGAAATAAGATCAAGAGTAATACAAGGAAGGAGATGTATAGCATGTTTAAATGGGATACTGTGGAGTAAAGACATAAGAAATGAGAGAAAATTGAACATTTATAAAGCAGTGATTAAAAGCAGTTTATTATATGGTTCCGAAATATGGAGACTTACAGAAAATAATAAAAGATGGGTCGAAACTACAGAGATGGATACGCTGAGGAGATCCTCTAGAATATCAAGAAAAGAAAGAATTAGAAATGTAACTATAAGACAACAAACTGGATTAGAGGAACCAATTATAAAAGAAATTGAACAGAACCAATTTACATGGTATGGCCATGTCCAAAGAATGGCAGAAGGAAGATTACCCAAAATGGCATTGAGGTGGATGCCGAAACAAAAGAGAGCACGAGGAAGACCGAAGAAAAACTGGATGGTAGGTATAAGGAAGGCCATGAATGAAAGAAACCTAAATGAAGGCCAGTGGGAAGATAGGAAGCAGCGGAGTCTAGGTGTCGGACAACGTAGAACAACGCTCTGAAACCGACATACATACATCAATGGAATTTGTTACTATGCTACATCCTTTTTATACAATATTGTAGTGACAAGACTAATGACTCATATGAATATATAGAGATTGTACTGATGTGTCCTATACCAATTTTGTCAAGAAGAATAAATAAAATACAATTACAATTACAACTACAATGTACTCGCATCACAGAAGCTCAAATGAAAGCCTAAAAAAAAAAAAAGATAATTACTGTATACAATTAAGCCAATAAACTAAGATAAAAAGCAGCCCAGCCAGCATACCGTTAACTATAGCATCTGCAGCGATGTACTTCATAATTACTTCATGGCTCTTGGTCCACAGGCCAGCCTTGATCAAGTAGTAGGCTGCATCTTTATGCCTGTATGAAGAGGAAAGAGGAATTAAAAATTATAGCAACAAACTATATCAGACCTAATTTCATGTGATTCCAGAATTTTTCACTACAAATCCCATTTCAAAACACACAAATTCTTGTGTTCGGGTCAACAAAGCAACTATCTGATGATTAAACTCCATTACTTGACTCAAAATAATGTGGCAGATATTGTTCATCAGAAAATGTTGTTGTAACATACAACAGCACATTCATTTAATATAGGGGATTTTTCTGTATTATTTAGGGGGGGGGACCCCAATTCCATGAAATAACTGACCCACAAAAGCAACGTTCTTGAAATACCATAAACTATTCAAATTTTACACATAATATAAACTTCTCTTCAATGCAGACAGGCATTTCTGATCTATGTCAGTCACAAGACAACAAACTCAACATGTCCATATCAAAAGGCACAATAGTTGCATGGATATTTTCCTGTAAGTGATCTGTATCACAAATTTTTTTTTTAATACAGAGTGTTGTTTACACACCTAGGAAGAGTCAAAATGGATTAAGACCAGGACTCCTAAGAGGGCAACAAAAGTGAGTTATCTCTACCAAACTAGTGGCCTAAAAATTTGGAATTCAGGACTTCTCCCATACTTATAAAATATTGTAGTGCAGTGACATCATCAATCACCAACATGATCATAAAATTCCATGACCACAAAATTATTAAGTATTAAATGAGTAAGTCCAATAAAGCTGGTCCCAGTGGCCGCGCGGTCTAAGGCATAGGTCTACGGCCACTCGCCTGCTGAGATTATGGGTTCGAATCCCACCAAGGGCATGGATGCCTGTCACACGTCCAGAGGAGTCCTACTGACTGTGATGCGTGGTTGTGCATGATCTAGAAACCTCAAGAATGAGGAGGCAATGGCTCGCCTTGGGACGCAGCGCCACAAAAAAAAAAGTCCAATAAAGTAAGTCTGCATTAATCCATGCCAACTTTTCCCCTTTGGAACACTGCAAACTTTTTCCATTGTAGGTATTACAAGAGCCTAAGTTGAAGAAATCCAACAAGATGCAACAGTATGCAGATATTTATTTACTGCTAAATTACTCGACATGTTTCAGGTGTCCATCATACCCATCATCAGGAGTACATAAAAATGTAGTTGCAGCCTCTGGTACAGATCATACTATCTGGGGAGCAAGCTTCTTCAATGTGACCAAATAAGGACTGACTGGGGACGGTCCCCAATCAGTCCTTATTTGGTCACATTTGAGGAAGCTTGCTCCATAGATAGTATGATACGTACCAGAGGCTGCAACTACAGTTTTATGTACTCCTGATGATGGGCACGATGGATGCCCGAAACATGTAGAGTAATTTAGCAGTAAATAAATATCTGCATACTGTTGCACCTCATTGGATTTCTTCAACCTAGAATTACGATGCATGGAACCATGAATATAAAATTTACAAGAGCCTAATTTCTACAACTGTGATGATTTACAGCACTATCTGGGTGGAATCACTCACTGCACTTGTACCCACCTCCCTCCCCTCCCTCCAACTGCTTAAATTTAATGTCTGGCCTGGATTTTGTAAGCATGAAACCCTAATTACATAATTAAATTCAAAGAAACAAGTCCTTGAGAACCAAAGGGTCATTCCTGTGACCACAGAAGGTCATAACTATACCTTATCCTGAGCCAGATCCAGCCCACACCCTCAGGCTCCATTAACACCCATGCCTGAATATACCAAGTTTTCTCATCCCTTAAGCTTTCTGGCATGTTTCTCATTTGTTCTATGCACGCTACATGTTATGATCAGCATGTTATGATACTTGAACAAATGCACTACTATTTATGCAGCTTCAACTCTGTGTATAAACATTTCTGGTAGAGTGGAAACGGAATCTGGTGGCACACGGCGACGCACGGGAGGAGAAGTGAAAGGGAAAGAGGCGAATGGAGTGGGTAGTCAAGCAGGCAGTCCATCCAGTGTTACTACAATCGTTCTCGCCCGACCCGCACTCCAAGAAAGCCAGTACTCGACTGAACTGACACCCCCGCCGATATAAATGGACTCGTCCGTTTCGCTATAAGACCGAATCTGGTTTCTGCGCGTGTGCCATCATGTTCCGTTTGCTACTGTGGACTGTCAAGTATACCATAAAATTGGAATCCCACATCTCTGAATGTCCTGTGTTATCAGCAACTTACTCCAACAAGTACAGGCAGGTCCCTGCCCTTTCCTTTACAACACTACTGGTTTCCTTGAGCTGACAATACCAATGAAAAACTCCCTTGTGATAAGGAGGATCTTGCCTGTATTTACAACAATAATTCTGTTGTTCTACCATGAATAAATAATCTGGTTTCTGTATACAATCCTCTCTTAGTTGAAAGACTATCATGACACAGAGATGAAAGAAAGTTAGCTTGGAGGTACAAGTGCCACCATTTCAGTACCAGTCACAAAAATGATGGGTACAAAAACTCTGAGGCACGACATGTAAGAAATTCATTCTTGAAACTCCATCATTTCATAACACATGACATGATGAAATACAGGGCATACTTGGTCAGTGATTCAGTATTGGCACTGCACTTCACAGAAAGCTAAAAAATGATATTTGCATGTATCTTAGTGTTAAGTGGAACAGACACAGAATGTAAGAAAAAGACTTCAACAACAGGAAGACTACTTTAAACCAGTAGCAGCACGGATATTTATTCAGAAATAAGAAGCAGTCACTTTGCACTCGAGGCTGTATTACTTTTACTAAGAAACTTTCAGTCCCAATCAAAACTGGAATTTAATCCTTATGAAGCACTCAGGAACAACATACTACCAAATAAAGTCATTCACTGCAAGATACCATAAGAAAAGCTGACAAATTTCTTTACTAACCTATTGCAAACTGAGGCAAGGGTTGCTTTAGCTTCAAATATCCAATGGGAAGGAATATTTAGCTGATCACAGAGGAAATTTTCTTTGTCTTGATACGCCTTGTTATCTGACAAATCAACATGACGTCCCAGCATGTCTAGAACTGCTGCTTTTCGGCTGAAATTAAAGCCATTCAGACATTACATTCTTCAAAAAAGTACATTTAATGTGATGATTACTGTTATCCATTACTCCCCCCACCCCCCCTCTCTCACATATGCATGCACGCACACGCGCGTGCGCTCTCTCTCTCTCTCACACACACGTACACCCACACATGCACCCCCCACACAAACACACGCACGCACGCACACACAAACACACACACACACAGGAAGTTATTGAATTCAGGATATTTAATTTTAGTCACTATATGGCAGAAACCCACCTTCAGGGTCAACCTGTACCACAACTGTGAAACACATTTTGATTCCATACAATTACTATTATCTCCATTTCTTACAGAAGCAGAGTGATAAAACAGAAAGCTATCTGTCAGTTTAAGAAAGCAAGTCACATAATGTGTTCAATGATAACAGCATTTCTGCACCATCGTAATAAAATTCATACAGTGACATTTGGAAGTAACAAAGTTTAAGAAATGGGTGTGTGAAGATAATGTGACCCCATTATCATTGACAGCTGACGTCTTTTTACGACATACTGCATACAAACCTGAACAAACGTTCCAATAGTCGGTAAGTCATATCATCTTCTGTATCTTCTCAATCAAACAAGCAACTTTAATCACTTTGTGAAGTTTTTCCTATATTTAACTTAAATCTTTAACATAAAGATTTCAAGATGTAACCAAGAACATCTTGTTTATTATAATACAGTACATAGCTGTAAACCAACATTTTAACATGAAGTGAACCAACCAGGTGTGCAATATAAAACGAAAAGAACTGCACTAATCATACCTAAGAAACTAACCTTTTTTTATTTTTCAGATGAAGCAGAACAAAAATGGCCCAATGCCAAAGACCTTGGCTCTCCAACTGGGAAGCAAAACTCGTATGAACAAGTGCAGATGAATACTCAGATATATGAGAGTAACCAACGGCATTCAGAACCTGCTGCAACAGCCAACTGAAAATAAATAAGAATCTTACATAAATTCAGTGAACATTTTTTGGCAAATAAAATAACTTTTCCTGTTAGTTTAATTTTTCATTTGAGCTTCTCATTTTAAAGGATTCTTTTCATCCAAGTCCTTTTGAATTAGGTAAATATATTACAGCTCCTTTTCTCTGAGGAATATAATATCAGCAAATATTTGTAAAATGCAATGCGACTCCGAATGCCTCCGAAGCTTACCTCAGCCGGTAGTCCAGTGGATCTGAAGTGTGGGTAGCAGGATTTAGCAACTGGTTGAGTGGATGTGACCGGCTGCTATACAGTTTCAACAAATGGAAGCAAAGATCCCATATCTGCTGACCACTGCTGATCTCAGGTTCCACACCATCTTCCACATATGGTGGATCAGGACACTTTGCATATACATCCTTTGAATCAGGTGGTCTGAACGCATTCTCATACTGTAGCAGTGCATCAGTAACAGAAGCTACTGGAGAACACATATACCTAAAAATACACATCTGATCTAAGGTTTATGATTTCAGGTCTGTGTCTGATGAAATAAGAGCAAATTTGGCCTTGCAATTTAATAAAGTAGATCTTACTGTGACTAATTCAGGAAAACTGGGGAAAAACAATCCTAATGGTTCTTTGCTATTTATGAAATGAGTGAAAGACCAAAGATATATGCACACATCACAGCTTGTGTGGAGCAATCAGTCTTTGATCTCCTAAAAATCCATTAAAAAAATCTGCAAAATTTCATGTTCCTAGTACCTCCACACAATGTGTGTTGAGGAAAGAACAGTACCATAACTACTGGGTCACATTTATCAATGAATTAGATGACCACAGCCAGGATGTGGCAACAGCAGTGATGTGCACCTTTATTGCATATCTTCCCATCCTTGGTGTACAGGCAGGTCTCATTCTTTACACACAATTTCTATTTAATGTTGCTTAAAAATTTACATCACTTTCCCAATTTATGCAATAATTTTTGGTTTAACATGGTTTGGCACAGACAATTCACGGCCGCACGGATCACATGTATAAGGCTAGCAGAAAGTAACATTACCGTCATACCATCAGTCATGTGTACGGACTGATTACCTCGGCAATATAATCACGCGGATCATTAAGCTTCCTTCAATAATAAACATAAATCTACATCATACAGTGCAAGCACAGTGAAAAATTGGCAAAAGACAATCACTATTAAAGAGAAATTAGACAACCTCATAGTAAAGTACGAACAATTCGTAATAATGCTGAAAAAATCAAACAAAGTGCTTAGTTAGGAACTAAGTGGTTGCTGCAAGAAGTCCTACTACTGAATGTAGAGAAGAGAAAATTCATGGCTTGGAGATCAAAGTCAGTGAATGAACATGTCTTTAACACCATTACAGTGCTTTACTTAGAAGCAAGGTACAATTAACTCTTATTCTGTTATAAGGTTGGCACCTCCATCCCTTTGTATGAACCCACACGCTTATGAGACGCTCTGAAATGGTCAAAGGACTTGTATCTGACATGAATGTCAGAGCATGTCAAAACATGGCACAAAGTTGTAATCATTGCTGTGAATCATGCCTGCAATAGCACAATCATGACAGGAATATCCCACGCAAAACTGGAAACTATGCCACAACATTTCATGTGATACCCCTCTCTCCTCTTGCTTCCAGAGGTCTCTTCCACCACCCACATCAATCAGAGGCCACATATGTATCATCATTACAGTAAGTATCAATGCTCATTTTTTTATTCGTGACAAATCTTTTATTACAATCAATGTGATTATGACTTATGGACATCCTTCTATATTCTTCCTCTAATGAATAAGACTTACATGCATGAGTGTGTACTGAATAATGACAACTGTTAATTACCACAAGTGCAGAGCAAAGGCTCTTTTCCAGTCTAAACCTTCGCAGGCATTAACAGTGCCTTCTGTGCCAGTGAAGAGTGGGATGCCAGCCACCAGCATCAGTAGCTTGATTCTATCTCTACTGATATGTAAGTCTGCCCCCACGTCTTGCCAGTCAGCCAACTGTCGTTGAACTAACTGCTTTACCGCTGGCCCACCGCCCAACTGTGCCAGCAGAGAAGACATATAGTGATCACCTGTAAAAGATTTTCACCTTGCTCATTTCTGATTTTCACAATGCTTTATTGCTTATGAACTTGTTCTTGATTGTGCTGCTAATGATCCAGAGGAACATGCTGGGTGCTATCTCTTAGTCCCTTCTACATGGTGTGAACACCAATGACCAGACTCACCAACACTATCTCAAACATTTCCTAAAGTACTGTATGACAGTTGTTTGAGGAACAATTCAAATGTAGTATATAACTGCTTAACTGTAAAAAAAGGAACTCTTTCATAACTAATAACTTATTCACCAATAATTTGGAATTCAGTAACTTTACCACAGTCCTGAGTTTTCTGGCAAGCCTCCAATATTTTTCTGCCAGACAAAAGGGAGAGTACTGTTGGAATGTGACGTTCCTTGTCTTGTGGTCCAGATGTTTCATCTAGAAGTGCAGCTGTTTCCTGCCTCACTTTCTGCTGTACCACATCTTCCAGCCATTCACTCACTGCTTCTTTCCGTAGCATAATTGTCTGATGGCTGCTACTGTGTGCATCTGCATCAGTATACAACTTCACTGTACTAACCAACATTTAACTATGAATGGTAGGCAGCTTTGAAGAAAATATCTTATATATTTTGTCAGGATGTAATTTTACAATTTCAAGAATTTTGTGGCTTTCCTCACGTCCTCCAGGAAAATGTTGGATTCACTACCTTAAAACATGTCACTGCTTCTTCTCCCCACATCATTCCACATTCATACTTGAGAATCACATTACTATCCCATGCTCAACATCATGAAGATGTATTGGGGCAACAGAAGTAGCACTCCATGCAATCTCAAACTTAGTCCTAAATGCAGATGTGCTTGTAGCAGCACTCTTGACAAATTAAAAAAATCCATTAAAAAGTTAGGTGCATTACTTTTGGGTGACTGCTACAAATGTAATCCACAGAAGCATGGTAAGTTCCACCTTATGATAGACTCAGTGCACTCTTGTGCTGTGAAATGGTAAATGCTGGTTTTGTATGAGTGCAAGTACAGTATAATTGAAGGGACTAAATACTGATGAACCTGAGTTTTACACACAATATTTTGAACAATCTTCAATTGAATGCAAGAGAACTGTGTCAATAAAAACCACATGTCACAGGTAATCACAGGTCCCTTCTCTCTGAACGAACCTATCTCTGAGAAAGTCAAGTGGCTGAAATTAAGATTATTTATTTATTACTTATGGGGAGCTGGATTAGCATAATTGGTATAATGACTAGGCTATGGGTTGCAGAGCCCAGGAATCATGACTCAAGAGCTGGCAAAAACAAGCATCTACACCAGCTCTGCGTTCTGTCCAGTATCCTATTCAATGGGTATCGATGGCTTGCCCGTGAGCAAGTGGCAGAGGTGTAGATCTGGCCACTCACGTCTATCTAGCGCCAATATCACGAATAAGTAGAGCTTTACTTTCACTCCCCCATATGCCTGGAAGGTATATAAAGGGCCTTCATTTACTCCTGGTTTATTTACTATTGCTGTCAGGTCAGATGATACATAGTGTCATATGGCTGGATGATTAGTGAGTAATAAACTTGGAAAGATGTGAAAGGAAGCTGTCATGGTCTAATTTAAGATACCATCTCAGCATTAGCCTGGCGGGACTTAATGACAACCACAAGAAACTTCAGTCACAACTGCTGAAATTAAGATAGAAATACCTGAGAAAGCAGTCACATAGTTACAAAATATATGGTCACAACATAAACTACAATTTGGATTGCAACTATTACAACCAAAGAGCTCCAAGAAAGATTATAATTCTTAATGCACACACCTAAAATCATTAAATCAGCAAAATAGTTTTCCAGTGCATTACCGCTACACATTTTGTGAGACATAACTAAATTGCATGAACTAATCAATAACATATCATAGTCACATACCCAAATCTGGAAGGCTACCCCACAGTGCCACACACAGATTCCACACCTGCCTGTTGTAAGTAAGCAATGCATCTGTCTGATCATAACTGAGTTGATCAGCCAAGGCACAATGAGCATGCAGAGCATCCACTCCAACACGTGGCAGCAGCAGTGGGCAGTCATCTTCCATTTCTGACTGACAATACCGTAGCTGGATTTGTAGATGACCTTCTAGTGCCTCCTGAATTGTGTGTACAGAATACATTACTGTGTGTCAAATTAAAAATATGAAACATTATATGTAATTTATCTGTGACCTACAGTGAAATAAAACCAAGGGACATAAAACACAGAAAATCAGAAGAATTACCCACAGCATACAAATATATAGCAATGAAGCACAGCAATCTCAGCTTTCAAAGAATTTGTTTGCCCTAATATATTAACCTACACTTCCTCAGAAACTTTTTCCCTGAATTCCTTCACCAGATATGATTCGATTAAAACAAATCCAAACACAGTGTTTTGGAGTTAGCACACGAAGGGTTCAGAAATGGTGATGGCTACTTCACTATCTCTTCTTGCTCCGCACTGCCCCCAGATTCTAAATTCCACCACTGTCTTATTAAGTTTTTCCTCCATTTTTAAGATTCATATTCTATGTTCACCAGCTGAGTACGTGAGCAAACTGTACACTGCACAGTTGCACTGCAATATTCACAAAATAAAGCCAACATGCTGAAGGTCAATTATATCTGGCAATGCATAACAAAGTGACTCTTCCTGAATCAAAAGACAGGCTTAACAGCTACAATGAAGCTATGTTACAGCACATAGCAAATCAGAGATTAACAATAAATAAACCTATAGTCTGCTCATCTAGAAACAATTTGCACTTAAAAGGACGACAAGTTGCCTACGATATAGTACAAAAACTTGAATCTTGACATATTCAGAACTGCCACAGACATTATATAAAAACATATTCATTAACACCTATAGTTTAAGTTGACCTAGTGGATATAGCACCCCCCTCAATCTGTTTTGCATTTTGTACCTAGAGGGCTTCATTCGCAATGAAATCTGTGTCTCACTGTGTACTTCATTCTTTATTATGCCCCATTCCTTTCATAAGCCAATCTTCAGTCATACATCAGAATGCATCTTGCAACGTGTAATCCTTGTGTACTTATGATACAATTCAGTTTCAGACTTGGTTTATTACTCCCAGTGCTCAGTGTCACAGGTGATATGCTATATAAGATACAACCTTACAGTCAATGCCTGCGAACAAAAACTATGAATCCTACACTCAGGATAATGACAATTAAGATCCTTGTTACTTGTCAGCTGCCAAGAGGTGTGGCACCACTGTACTACAACCACTCTTAACCTTGTCTGCAGAAGAAAGAATGTCTTCAAGTGAAAGTGATGGCAAGTTATGTAGTAAGGAATTCAGAGCATAAGCCACAGTCATGCAGTCCTCGATGTCAAGCGGACCTAATTCCTGCACCAAATATTCAATAAAAATTGGAGCTGAAGTGGTTTTCCATAGCAATTTGTGGACTGGTGTCATATCAGTATCAGAGAATGCGGGTACTGTCAATACCATCTTGAATGAATTGCACTTCACTAGTAAAGCAAATATATATATATATATTTACAAGGATGGCAAATGCGGCAATCCAGTTGCAAAACTGTGAACAAGCAGTTAAATCTTGAGGTTGTTGAGCTTAACATGCTAAATATGATAAGGGTATAATCCAGTTTTCATGAAACTGTAAGTGATCATGCAATTTAAGACAGCCCAACATTTCTTACAATAAATTATACCAGAACGGTTGTTCTGAAAATTCAAAAACGTCATTAGAACCAACTAATGCATAGTTCTGCATACAGAAAAATATGTGAAGTCTCATCCTTGAGTGGGTGATTAAAATGTAGTTGAGTCCCTGGAGATGATTCAACCAAATCACAGCAAAATGCTGCACAATATTTAGATAGAAATAGTCACACTGTGTAATTAACAAAATAATGTATTCCAATATGACCACCATAGATATCTGGTACTAACACCAAATAACTTACAGCATTTCAAACATTGACAATTTTAGTATGTACCACTACGGACATCAGGGAAAAACCTTACAATGAAACAAAATTAGTGTCCTAAGTACACAAATCTTCTTATTCCTAAGCTTCAGTACATCATGTAATTTGAAATAAACATTACTGAAAGGAAACCTCAGATCAAAATCATGTGTTAAAGACTTCATACCTCAGCAGACACAACTATTCCGACCCACTTCAAAGATGGCTCTCCTTTTGACTCCACTTTCACTGCATTCAGTGCAGCCTACACGCTACAGAAGTGTCTGTAAGAAGTGTTGAGCCTAACTAAGCTGAAGCCACTGTTGCACATTTACCAGCCAACATATGGCACAAACACTATAATTCAGTCTTTGGAATGGGGACTTCCTAAGCTTTGCAACAGGAGAGGGAATTTTGCTGACAAGAGAACAGAGAATTACTACTCACTGTCACAGTATACATTTTAACGATATGTCATGTCACACCAACGCACCTGAGACACAGGTTCGGTTGCACGAGTAGGCCCACCAATATTTCAGTTCAATACATATGGCATGCCTGGTTATAAGATGTAACAGCAGTTGCTGTCAGTCAACATAACTCATGCCAGGAATGGTTCTGAGTCAAGTACATGTGGAAGCTGTGGTGCAACCTGATTTATGCACCCATACATACCTACAGCACTATGCATTTCACAATCCCACAGCTTCCACAAGGGCAAGTTCAGTGTGTGTGGAATATATTTAGTCATTTACAATACTCACCTTTTATTCTAAACCTAAATATCACCCTTCAAGTTCTTGTGTCCCCTCTCCCTGTACTAAATATCAAGATAAACACTGGGTAAATCTGGGTGTCAGTAAGCTGTAAGGAAACAAAAATGCCAGAACAGCACTCAAAAAGCTAAAAGATGTCTGCGGACCTCTGCCCCAGTTACATTGTGAACATAACTCGCACCTATTACACGTCTTGTTCCCTCCGATTTACAATATTAATAAATTCAGAACCCTACTCTAACATACAATGACATCTAGGGCACAACTTTCTTTCACTGATGTTGCAGTTGTCACCAAGGTAAAATAAATGACAACTCCTTACACACCCTCTCAATAAACATAGTACTTTACTTCTTCAGAACTGCCTGTACCATATCAAGGTTACAACACAGCACTAACCGTGAAGTTGACTGATGGGTCTTTTCCGCCTCCAGAAATCTGAAGTCTCTGTACAATGCACTGAGAACAATCGCCTTGTGTCCGCCCAGCAGTGAAGATGCTCAGATCTGACAGTTGTGCTCTGAGTGGCATGATGGAAACAGCCTTCTGTGTGTTGAGTGTCAGCAGGGTAGTGTCTCGACCCCAGCCTACACGAAAGCTCCTTCCCATCACAAGGCCTGTATCAGCTAAGCAGTTGGCTGACATTTGTCCCACAGTAGACTTGGACAGGGGAACTACCTCGCCCTGATGCTTCAAAACTGCTACCTTTGGACGAACAGTTGGGGGTTGGATCCAGGGTCCCACCGGCAAATGGGATGATGGTCTAACATGTGGGATATCCTTTGTCCCTGTGCAGTAAAAGGTAATCTCTAGCAAATAACACCCTACTCATTTTCACTAAAGGCTTACTCAGTTTTTTGATCAGTAACACAGTATCACTGTAAGTGAGAAGGGGAATCTCTAGCCAACCACAAAAAACTATTACTAAAATTATATTTGAAGCAGCTCTTTATTTGCAGTACAGTGTCACAATGAATTGGTAAACATATAACCAACGTTTATTATCCTTATAATCTTAATGCCATTAGATTTCAGTCAACCAGACATAACAATGTTCACATTAAATGAACCAGAATTTAACATATGTTTACATGTGAATGTACAGCATATACACCTAACATTTATGGGAAACCATCAACACAACAGCTCAAAATTAAATGATGGTTCGTGGGTAAAGAGAGAGTTCAAAGCAACTTTAAATGTTGGTGTTCATCATTATAACAGACAAAGCTGAGAAGTCATCAGTGATATGCTGCACTTAATTCACAGTTCAAGGGTTATCAAAACACTTTTAAATTTCAACTGTCAATAGAGACAAGGTGACACATGAAAGAATCAGAAAACTACTTCACTAATTATAGCAAAATAAGACACTACACATGCAAAATACGATACACATTTAAAATTCTGGAACTGCTATAACAACACAAGTAAAACAAAAGCAAATGAATCACATCCTCATGTACAGTCAAATCTGGATTTTTACGTTCTCTTCAATCTACATTTTCCTCGATTCTATGTGTGTTTTTATCAGTGCCTCTAAAAGAACAATGTTAAATTTTCCTTGAATATGTTCAAACTGACATCCTCTGTTGCCTTCGTGTTGATGTACCATGCAGTCCAGCTCAGCTCCTAACTACACACCGGTCCCTTCTTACATAGCAGCAATGGCCAGAAGAGCGTCAGCAGCTAATCTGGGTTACTCCATCACACAGAACACATGACCCAGAAAAATGTCCATTAGATGCACAGAACCAATACACGATGGCTCCCCTCAGCACCATGGAGAGCAAGGTGTATAGCATCCACCAGTAACATACTTCAATGGACACATGGTCAAAGTGAACCCGATTACATTTATAACAAAATCAGCACAAACTTATTAATTTCAACAGCTAAGGAGCTTTTCATTTTCTTGAATTTATATGCATCTTAAATCGTGTCTTCAGAAACGTAAAATCCAAGTTTCACCATACACACACAATTTAAGTAACACAACCATGACAAATATCACCAAGTTTTTCTTTTTTGTGGTATTATGACTAGCTTAAATCAAAAAACACTAAGCATGCAGTGTTTATAGGTATCATGCAGCAAATACTTCATCACCATAAGGAAAAATAAATGTGAAGGCATGATACCTCCCACACCAGGCTCCATTCTCTCATTCATCTAAATATAACAAAAGATGTTCTGCAACCAGAATGGAGTAAGCAGCAGAACATAAATGGCTATTAAAATATTGTTAAATCATAACCCACGGTGGATATACTGCTGATATATTAGTATGCCTATACGTATGAACTATGACAATACAAGCAGCAGTGCATGTCAGTTGGTCCTAGAATCTGCGTTTGTTTTCTTGGAAAGGCAGATGATGCTGAAATATTTTGGACAGCAATTTTTTCTACTTCTAAGCCTGTTGGAGGAAATACATGTTACAAGACAAGTAATGCATGTTTTCAGGTATTAAAATGTTTGCAATATCCAAGAAATAACTGTTTAGAGAATAAGTGGCAAACAAATGAAAGTCTGAGATAGAGCACTAGGTGAAGAAGTATGAGGTAGAGGAGAGAATTATGCAAAAGGAATACATGACATCAGAAGATGTATTATAAAACTTCTTGCAAAAATTGCTCCTTCAGCTGGTACATCAAGCATGTTATTAAATCTTAAATTACTCGTACATAAACTCCTGCTCAACAAAACAACACATTAAATTACAGCACAATAAGTTCTGCTACAATCTTGTATTAATTTTACAACCAATGGCACGGCTATATCTGCACATAAAAATTTCCCTGAAGAAACCTTAACTGAAAGACAAAGTAACGTTTACTCACAAATGAAACTGATATAACAAACAGTAAAAATGTAAGTGTAAGAAAGGAAGGCAGATAATTAAGCATTTGACTCTAATACACAGCTAAATATGGCTTAACCTGCTCGAAGTTTCATTTGTCAAAACAATACAACAGAACTATTCAACATTCATTACATTACAAAATACCTCAATGGGTGCTAGATTGTGTCAAATTTGTCATACAGTTCAAAGACAAAGTTATCTGTGTCTTAATACAGCACCACACCATTAAGTCACACGGGTGAGAAGTGATACAGTTAACACATGGTACCCTCAGCACTGAACACAGCTGAGCAGTTGGCTTCATACCCTGACCACTTCACCTCCCCTGCTGTTTTATTCTCAGTTAAAAAAGTAAGTTCCTTAGATTAAAAAAAAAGATAAAAAGTGGTTGGGGGTGGGGGTGGTGGTGGCATAGTAGCAACAGAGCACAGGAAAAAAACTAGTTTTTTAAAGCAATAAGCCCCACTGTACACAGAAGGAACTTTGCAACCAGGGGAGCACAAGCCCCAGGTGTTGGTCACCTGGGCAACTAAATTTTGTACTGCAGTGGCTTACTTTCAGCATAATTAATTGCTGTGTTTCCCCTTACAAACAAAAATGTATCAGTCCAAATGCACTGAGCAGAAAGCACAAATAGCGGTGCCATTTGCAGGTCACTCTAGAACTGCGGGTTCTCAATATGTAATTTGCTTCACGCCATCCTTCCAGTGCCTATAATTTGGAAGCAGTTCTTTGGTTTTTAGACAAATTTGTGGGCCCCTGCTTACAATGTAAGCCACTGTGCCATAGGGATGATTTAAGTAAATGTGGTTTTTTTAAGCCCTGCACTAAAGCAAGCTCTCTTATAAAATCCTGAAGTACAAATAAACCTGTGCTGCCCTTTACTGTAAATTTCTTATCACCTATTGTGTACATCTGCAATACACAAATATCCCAGAAACACTGAACTTAATCAAGCCTTCTGCATCACAAAGTGAATGAAAAGGCATACATAAAATATGTGGTAAATGCGCATTCACCCAGACTAGAACCAAATCAACAACAACAACAATAATAATAATAATTTATTTTACAAACAACATTTCCGTAACTCTATGAATCAATCTTCTATAAGTATCTTGATTTGTCCAGCAAAATCAGAAATCATTAAAGCTCTGATACCTACCACTCTTGAAAGCTATTACATGAATATCAACCTTACAGACTGCTTCAGACAGAACCGCCAATTAATTGCCCTAACTGGAGTTAATCAATTAAACACAGCAGCTTATCTTGATGCAAATTTTTCCCCCTTCCCAGTCCTACTGCAAAGGCAGATTTATAATCTGTCTGAATGCCAATATACATTCAGTTCATCTGCCACACAGAGTAATGCCAGAACTACAAAAACTAGTGAAAAATGCAGTTCTTTCCATATTTCATCTGGACTCAAATATGTATTCTGTTTGTCAAACTCATTCCAAAGATTTCAAATTATGGAAAATTAAAGATTTTTCTGTAATTCTGGATTTGAAGATACAATCAGCCATTCAGGCTATGCAGGTATATGATGTCTACAACATACACCGAAATTAATATAATGTACTGCAATATTCAGACACACAGACCGTGTGTGTAACAAACACAGCACATTTTGTGCCAATGAAATGCACGCACTAAAGAACGGAGTAATAGTACAGTACAGAAACTAGAATTTTAGGCAGAATACGACAGCACAAATTGGAATGTATTTTTTTTAACATCAAAACCCTACTCTCCTGTAATCATCATATTCATGGTCATACATGGAAATAATATGCCTAGACAGCAAACCACAAAACCTGTAGTCCAGTCTTGACTAATCATTAATCATTGCAAAATCTGAAGTTGGTATTTTCAGATAACATAATCCTCCAGTGATAAAATAGCAAAGGACTGCATTCCATGACCCTATAAAAATTCTGCAGGATATCCTGCTGCAAAGACATCAATTATTTTTCAGTTAAAAAACAAACAACTGACATAATTTAAGAAGCAGTTCTATAACTTACTCATACTACAGCAAATCACTTAGTCTACCAACAAAATTTGAAATCAGCGGCACCTTTACTTGCATATCCAGTTCGTATTTATTTTAAACATACTGTAAAATACCAATGTGCACTCATCATGCAAGAACACATCGCATATGAATTCTAAAAGCCAGCATTTAAACAACTAAAATGAGGTGTAATTATGCCACTCAATTACTCATGATATTATATTACACTAGTAAACTGAAAAAGGGAAAAAATCTAACAGAAATCCAACAAAAATCTAACCCACGACGACTACAACTATCGACAATTCTAAAAAAAGACACTTGCTTGGGTGAAATTCATTCAGTGTACTGGCATATTCTGCACAGCTAGATACAAAATGAACCAACCAAAACACCACAGAACTGACCTTGTGAAAAAATAAAACAATTAAAAATATATACAATTTCATAACCTTTGGAACATGTAAAGACCATGTAACACGATACTATTTTCAGAAAATACACATCAATTCTATCCAACAAATGAACGGGTGGTTACTTGCTGCATATGTGGTACTGACATAGAACATCTGAGCCACAAGTGCAGATACTAGTAAAAAAAAAGTAAACCTCATAAAATATATATTATAATCCATAAACAGATATACACAACTATGACTACATACTTAAATGTAGAATTATATTACAAGACCCATCATTTACTGACACCATAGTGCACAAACTTACAGCTGTATAGTACAAGTTAGTTTCAGAGATGTTAATAGTCACATAAGCACAAATTAGCTACAATGACTGCAATTGTGATGTTACCAACATCTAAACCATCACACACAAATGTGTGTCCCATATTCTCTCACATGTAGTAGGTTATGCTGTGTACACCACCTTACCTTAACAGAAACTCATGAAAATGCAGTACCTAGGGCAACAACACTGCCTTCCTTACTCCTGAAAATATCTATATGAAATCAGGTCAGATTTAAAAACAATGCCGCAAGATTATTACAAAATTTCCTTACAGGTATACTAAGCATATTCTCCAAAAAATAAACTATTTTAACTTCTATATGAAATCTGAATGTACCATGTGAATATGGAGGCTAAGGCCCCCTTCCCACCCACTACGTTTTAGGTGGTCACCAGATACAGGTGATTTGGCCTGGACAAGTGGTGTTGCCTCAGGGTCATATGTGAGTACTGTGCTCCAGCCCACATGACAATGAGGCACTGTTATGAATCTCTGGCAAGTTCCCAATGTACATAGCAGCCCCATTCATATGGGGGGAGGGGGGGTGACTGGTAGTGGTCTATAAAAATGTCCCTAGTTACTCCTGGGATGAATTCAATACATTCACAAACATTCATGACAGGCAACTTTAGTAGTCTCTGAACACAATTCACAACTGTCTGCCTCCAGGCTTTGGGTCTGGCAATGCTGAGTGAGGGAGTACAGGTGTGAACCTAAGGTAAAACTTGCTGGAAACGTTTATATGCATCAATGCATACACCTTTGTTGTTGTTCTTATTGTTGTTATACTATTAGTACAGATTCCATTTCGTATAAGTCAATGGATGAAAATAAACACAAAGTACAGCAACAGATAATCAGGGCATCAAATACTTGCAATGCCTACTTCTCACCCTTAATGGCAACTGATGTCCTTTGTGGGCTTGGTTCAGGAGCAGAGAACTGTGTGCGGAACAGAGCGAAACTCTTGGGTAATCTAGGTACTGAAATTTCCTTCTCAAGATCAGCTTCTTCACTGAAGTCACCTGTATCAGTATTCAACAACCTTCCTCCATGAAACTGCGTCAGCTCCATGAGATCTGAAAGAAAGCAAAGAATAACAAACAAAAATGGAAAGGGATACATACAAGAGGTTAAATTGAGGAGGGTTAGGTGGAAAACATTCAAATTATATGACACACAGACGTTACAAAACAAAATTTATGATTTTACAAAGCCCTCAAGTGGATTGCATCTGTTCCAGTAACATCCAATTGTACACTTTTCTGACAACAGTGATCAATTTTCAGTTCCACAACAATGAAAAAACACTACATCAGCTGAAGAACTGTGACTTGCGTAAAAACCAGTATCCACATTTATGCCATTTTATTTCAAATCAGATTTTTCTTACAAATACACACGAGGTTATACTGTATATCTCATACTTCACAAAAACTTGTAACTACAAACATATTTACCAGATTCCAAATCCTCCTCTTGTTCCATAAAGAAGGAAGCTTTCATCAGCTGTACTTTGTGTGTTGGTGATCCAACTTCCCTTGCCAACTGCATTGTTGGGCTCTGCTGCATTTTTTCCAATTCCTCATCTGAGAAAATTATATCACAGGAAACTTTTAACACAGATTTTAACGATTCTGCACAAAGTTTCCAGGGCAGAGTACACAAATATGACGGGGTCAATACAACAAAATGCACCTATTTTAACTGATACTGAACTTACTGGGCATGCTACACTGTAGTATGGTATGAACTTAAAATGAATGCAATGGAAGGTGTTCCACTCACTAACAAATTACTTCAATTAGCACGGCAAATTCACAAAATTCACAAATTACCATTACCATATACTCCTGTTTGCTTTCGGATACCCTCTTCCATATCCTGATCATCCTCCAACAGCACAGGCACTAGGCCACGACGATGACCTATGTCACTGGACACTAGCCCATCCGACAAACCAAGTGATATCTGAAATGTAAGTAAACATTAAGTACTCCATCTGACAAGTACCATAATACCAATGACCACCACTTAATGCTCCCAAGCTACATGGATCTATTGCAATGCACCATTAAAATATTTATGTTTTCACCCCCGTTTCTTGCACAGAATGTAGAAATGTGACACATGAACGCAAAACAACTGGTTAAGACATATGCCCTCGAGCAAGAACTGTCATGAGTGAGACTACGGACCTAACAATCCCATGGTATACGTGATGATAACAAGACCAGCTTGTTGATGAATCACCCAAGAAGACTCTTAGAGCAAGAGAAAAATGGTTTGCTTGCTTCAGAAAATGAGCTATTTTGCGCAACACACAATGATACATTTCGATGTCTTGCAATGTCATGGTTCAGGCCCATTTCTCGTCTCATTAGAAAATGCTCTGCTACCGCAATGGCGAACGTGGAATCTGGTTAACGTGGTTTTTCAAAGAACACATTCACCACACTAAGCGTGATTCACATGTAACAAATGGCATATGGTTATGCATATGACCTTCAATGGTATATTAGCAAACCATCTGTTACATGAATGATATTCTGCCGATTTATTTTTGTGGGAATTTCCTCCTGAGTAACTTCTGCTTATCAAAATGTCACCAGCTTTCACAATCTCAGTCAACTTACTTACTTACTCCATGCAGCACAGTCCTTCTTGAGAAGCCAACCAGCTTCAGATAGTCAATAAATTCCCTGCATTTTATGGAACCCGAAGGTTTGTTACCGCGTTTACAAGTGCCCCCCACCTGTCCCTATCCTAAGCCAGATCAATCCAGTCCATGCCCACCCCATCACACTTCTTGAAGATCCATCTTAATATAATCCTCCCATACATACCTGGGTCTTCCAAGTGGTCTCTTTCCCTCAGGTTTTCCTACCAAAATGCTGTATGCACCTCTCCTCTCTCCTGTACATGCTACATGCCCTGCCCACCTCTTTCTTCTCAATTTGATCACCCAAATAATATTTGGTGAGGAGTACAGATCATTAAGCTCCTCATTATGTAGTTTTCTCCACTCTCCTGTTACCTCATCCCTCTTAGGCCCAAATACTTTCCTCATCACCCTATCCTCAAATACCCTCAGCCTACGTTCCTTCCTCAATGTAAGTGACCATGTTTCACACCCATACACAACTACAGGCTAAATCATAGTTCTGTGTATCTTTATATTTTTGGACAGCAAACTGGAAGACAAAAGATTCTGCACTGAATGATAGCAAGCATTCTCTGCCTCAGTCTCCTCTTAATTTCTTCCTGAATAGAATTATGATTCATTATGGTTGTTCCCAAACATCTGAACTCTTTCACCCTTTTGAGGGATTTATCATCAGTCTTTACATTATTAATTTTCCTGCATTCTGATTTCAAGACATGACCATGTACTTAGTTCAATCAGCATTTACTTCTAGACCAATCCCCTTACTACCGACTACTGAAGCTTCTGTGTTCCTCTTCACAGTATGTATGCTTCTGCCCAATATAGCACAACAGCATCATAAACCAAAAACTGATGTGTTCTTTTTAATTTGAAGACATCCTGGTTTACCTGAACCCTCGTAATGACATACCCTAAAGCAAAGTTGAAAAGCAATGGCGATAAAGCATCTCCTAGTTTCAAACCATTTTTAATAAGAAATATATCAGAAAAATGTCTGCCTAGCTGGACTCTGCTACAGGTTTTGTTCAGACACATTTTTACTAGCCTTACCAGTTTCATGGGGATACAAAACTAAATGAGAATTTTATACAAGACCTACCTCCTAATGGAATCATATGCTTTATTTAGGTTTATAAACAGCTGATGAACTGTTTCATTTTATTCACATTTTTTCTCAAGTATTTGACAAATGCAGAATATACGATCAGTAGCAGACCTGTTGCATTGAAAGTCACATTGATGATCCCCAATAATTTCCTCTGCATATGGAGTTAAACTCGGCAGCAGGTTTTAAAACAAATCATTGTAGTTCGGTCAAACATAACCATGTTTTTTAATCAGGAATGACTACACATTTGTCTAAAAAGATCAGCAGTCATCATTACAAAAACTTTAAAACGAGATATAATACAGTGCAAATTATGCTTGTTATATGGGATCTCTTATGACATACACAACACAAAATTTACATAAAACTACATAAAAATCATTGGATTGGTAATATCCTGGCTAGTGACTGTGTCGAAGTTGTGTATAAAAACATCAAATAAAAACAGCTGAAATAAAATTTTTTATGTGTGTAAAAATTATCGAGTCACAAGTGTTGGCCACATGATGTAAAACTCAATGACAATCTTATAATGTGATATGCAGAGTTTATAGGTAGGCAGTAAATATATAGATACAAATGTCTTTATATATACGTATATATTTCATAAATATTAATTATGTCTAGATGAATGCATTCAGGCATGTTGTATTCTGTAATATTTATTCCAAGACAGGAGATCTCACTATTTTTATAAGGTGTACCGGAGGATTGGCAAGATGTATGTGTGTGTGTGGTTCTTGACAATTTTTGCACACATAAAAAAACTTTCTTTTTTACTATTTTAACAATTTCTCTACCTATATTTAAGATGGTTTTACACACAACTTGGACACAATCGCTTGCCAAGACATTACGAACCCTACCATTTTTATAGTTTTATATAACTTTTGTAAGGCATATGGAATCCCACATAACAAGCACAATTTCCACTGTATTATACAACATTTTAAAGTTTTTGTAATGGTGGCGTGACAGTCTCTTTAGACCAAAACACAGTCATTCCTGAATGAAAAATGTGGCTGTGTTTGACAGAACTATAATGATTTGTTTTAAGTTCATGAATGAAGTGGGATGTCCTCTGTAAAATTGACAGCAGGATGTTTTATATATAGCTGACAAAAGAGATATGCCACTGTAGTTACTTACTTACTCCATGGAGCAGAGTCCTACTTGAGAAGCCAACCAGTTTGCAGCTAGTCAAGAAACCCACCACATTTTATGGAACCCGAATGTTCATTACCGCATTCACAATACTACAATCTGTTTTATCACCCTTCTCATAAATAGGTACAATGATTCGACTCTTTCCACTCTTCAAGCAATTCCTCTTTATTCCAAACAGAATTAACAAGTTACATGGATCTCACAGTGAACTGTTCTACCACCTCCTCTTATTATTTCTGTCATGATTTTTAGCTTTTCAAAAGACACCCAAACCCCAAAGGCACTCAGCTCAGGTACTAGTGTCTCTGCTGTATGTATTTAGGTCTGCCTAACATCATTAACCCCAAGCACATTCCATAGCTGAGAGAAATGGTTCCTCCCCCACCCAAAATTCTGTGGAAGTCTGTAAACAAATCAACCTTCTCATCCTTTACTTTATTACTTCTAGGCTGGTAACCCATCTTAGAGTCATTAATGCCCCTTTACAAATCCATGATATTTTTGTTCTTACTGCTAGTTGCAAGTTCATCAATTTTAGCTTTCAGATAGTCCTTCTTTTTGTTCCTGAAATGTCGACTAGCTTGATGTCTTAGATTATCTACATTGCCTCATATAGGCATTATAAAACCAATGTGTTCAGGTCTGCCCTAAAATTTTTAAAGCTGTACAGCTCACAATTATGCATAATCTTACCTCCCAGTCTGTCTGTTCATCCACTGCTTCACAGTGGAAACATACAAAATTTGGCACACATGTTAAGAGCTATTAAGTGATGCACAAAAAAATCTTGAATCCAAAAAAATTTGCAAAAATTTAAATCCCAGTGCAATCACTTGGACACAGTTATGCATTTACCACTACCCTAATTGTGAAGAGAAAAACTAAGAAAAAAATGTTTGTCTTTATCTGCATCACAAAAGCTGCTCAAGCAAACATTTAAGACAACTGTTCTAAACTGTCAGTCAGAGGGAAAAGAAAAACAGCAACTTTTTATGCTCTTAATAAAATAAATCAGGATATGACTGGCAAGTCCTGTAGCATGCATGCAGGTATAAGAAGTTAATAGAAAACATTATGTGTAAAACTCAAAGAGAGACAGTACTTTTGATATGCACGCACTGACGGAAGAGTATCGACAGACACATTCAAAAACAGGATGTAAGGATGTTAACCAAATTCAACTGGTACGGGCAATGAATCTCAAGTTCCATAGCCAATACATCAAGCAACAAATGCACCTAATAAAATGCAATTTATAACAAGTACCAAACTCCTACATTGAATGCAAGAATATGCACAGGATGAGTAGCATAAAATTCTCAAGTTCTATAGTTTCTTGAATATCAAAGTGGCAACTGCCCCCTCCACACAGTATCTTACTTCCTACTGCACTGACCTCTGCGGCAAGGAACTGCTGTTCAGTTTTCTTTTGCTGCTCTTTCTGCAGTTTTTCTTCCTGCCGATGTACAGTAGGCTTGAACTTCTTGACATCAGAAACTGGTATGTCTTCTTCATCTGAATCACTTAGGCCATATTTGGAGAAGTGGTCAACCTTGCAATAATGAGGAGTGAAAAGAAATGCATTAAAATGCAATACAGGATATGTATTAGACACAAAAAAAAGTTTAGTATAATAAAGTTTAGTTTACTTCTACTTCCACAGTCATTTCCTTCCTTCAAGGACAAACAACTAAACATTATATCAACAATTACCGAATGCCACATTGCAAAATGTCATTCATTATTCCAATGCACAACCTCTTCCATACAAGACTTATTAGCAGCCACTTAAACAACTACCACTGAATGGCACATCCTAAAAAGTTTCTTTGACCCTACACATCCTTCTTCCCTGATAACTCAGTGCACAGTCTGAAATTTGGATAAAATATAACATCCATCTAATGAACATAATCATTACAGAGATACGTACATTTGGGAAGCAGAAATGTTTAACATGAAAATATAAGATACACCCAAGCCTGTATAAAAAAAGTCTGCATTGCAACTGGAGAAACACTTACTGTTGTTCAATGTGGTGTTTTTTGTGATCATTCACATCTTGCATTCACTGTCACAGCAGACAAGCAAGCACGCTACTCCAGAAGCATACATGATAAGCAACACAGTTCTGTCTTTGATAACCACTACCTAACATCCTGCTTAATGACTGTAGCACACCTCACTGTCATAACAGACCCAATGCTTCTCACATGGGGGAAAGAGTGGGGATGGAAATGTTTTTCCTGGACTGAAACTCATAAATGCTACAACACATTAAACAATGTTTATGACATTTCCTTTCCTAAAACATACAGCTTTTGAGTTTACAATTATCACCACTATCATTAGTTTCCAGCCTACACAATATGACAGATGAATGGATCCTGTAAACTACAGACTAAACAGAAATCTTTTTGGCCCCTTGCCTAGAATGTGTACAAGGAAGAATGAAATGAGATTACAAGTTCATTACAGGATAACAGAACCCCAACTGCCAGAACATCTACTAGGAATAATTTGTTTCATGACTTGCAAGGGAATACAATGGTAGACAAAAATGTATTTTTTAAGCTTGTGGTACTGTGCATCGTAATTCATTGTGAATAAAAATCCAACAGATGCAACAGTATGCAGATATTTATTCACTGCAAAACTACTCTACATGTTTCGGGTGTCACAGCACCCATCATCAGGAGTATTAAAA
>Ga0123357_10001045_pt1 | contig 28447 bp, 6 predicted proteins | sample TergutEmb28metaG_FD_89873 | JGI IMG/M metagenome (GOLD analysis project Ga0123357, IMG submission 89873) | Embiratermes neotenicus P4 segment gut microbial communities from Petit-Saut dam, French Guiana - Emb289 P4 | ecosystem: Host-associated > Arthropoda: Insects > Digestive system > Gut ...
GCGCCACCATCGTCGCCGCCCCCATTGCCAGCACCCTCAACGGCACCCCCGTCGCCACCAGTCAACTCATCCTAGGCGCCCGCGCCGCTGACGACGCCACCGCCCTCTACACCTCTGACTCCGATTCTGCCTCAGCCCTTCAGCCCTTCAGTCCTTCAGCCCTTTTCACCGGCACCCTCACCCTTGACAACGCCTCGAACAACTTCACCGGCGGCATCATCATCAACACCGGCGAACTCGTCGGCAACGACAAGACCCTCGGCGTCGGCACGACCGGCGCCGTCACCATCAACACCGCCGGCGTCCTCACCTTCAACCAACTCGCCGACGCCGCCTACTCCGCCCCCATCACCGGCTCCGGCGCCCTCAACAAAACCGGCGCCGCCGCCCTCACCCTCGCAGGTGACCTCTCCACCTTCACCGGCACGGCCACCATCCACGCCGGCGCGTTGCTCCTCGCCCCCGCAGGGGCGTCGCTTGCGACGCCCTCCTTCGCCGGCGACATCACCGTCAACGCCACCGGCACCCTCGGCGGTTACGGCGCCGTCGGCAACGTCACCCTTGCCACCAACGCCACCCTCCAAGTCGGACTCCCGACTCCCGACTCCGGCCTCAGCCCTTCAGCCTTTCAGTCCTTCAGCCTTTCCTCCCTCACCCTCGCCACCGGCGCGAACCTCCGCTTCACCCTCTACGGCAGCGGCACCAGCGACCTCATCACCACCGGCTCGCTCGCCATCGCCGGCCCAGGCGCCATCGACATCGCCGGCGTCATAGCCAAAGGCTCCTACCTCCTCATCGACTCCGCCGCCACCTTCGGCGCCGACGCCACCACCGTCGCCTCGTCCACCACCTTCGCCACCACCAACGCCGGCGCCCCCCTCTCCATCCGCGTCATCCCCACCTACACCCTCGACCCCGCCCAGCGACAACTCTGGCTCCAACTCGACATCACCAACAAACCCAACACCTGGACCGGCGCCGCCACCGGCAACTGGTCCACCGGCACAAACTGGAACAACGACGCCGACAAAGTCTTCTACGCCGGCGACGCCGTTCTCTTCGACGACACCGCCCTCACAAAAACCGTCACCGTCCTTTCCGACATCACCACCGCCGGCATGACCGTCAACAACACCACCGACACCTACACCTTCCAAGGCGCCGGCGCCATCACCACCGCCACCGCCGCCCTCGACACCACCCTTGGCGCCGCGACAGGCGCCACCGGCCAGCTCATCAAGCAAGGCTCCGGCCTCCTCGTCCTCGCCAACACGGCTACCAACAACTTCACCGAAGGCATCGCCCTGCAAGGCGGCGCCCTCACCGGCAACGCCGACACCCTCAACGTAGGGGCGTCGCTTGCGACGCCCTCCGCCGGCATCACCACCGCCGCCAGCACCACCCTCACCTTCGACCAGTCCACCACCGCCACCTACACCGCCCCCATCACCGCCGACGGCCTCATAGTAATGGGAGCTTCCAGCTCCCAAAACGCCACCCTCACCCTCGCCAACCCCGCCAACACCTACACTGGCGGCATCAACGTCCAAGCCGGCACTCTCTCCCTCGCCAACCCCGCCACCCCCATCGGTGCCATCGCCATTGCTGGGAACGCCAATCTCCTGATTGGCGCCACCTCCGCCCTCACCATCGCCAACCCCCTCACCGGCGCCGGCCTCCTCTCCATCGACGCCGCCGGCGCCCCCGTCACCATCACCGCGGGGGCATCGCCTGCGACGCCCTCCGCCTTCACTGGCACCCTCGCCCTCGCAAACTCCACCTTCACCCTCAACGCCACCAGCGCCCCCCCCCTCGCCGCCGCCACCCTCCAACTCAACACCGGCAACGCCACCACCGTCGCCCCAGCCCTTCAGCCCTTCAGCCTTTCAGCCCTTTCCTTGAACGGCGGCAAAATCGACTTCTCCACAAGCTCCGCCACCGTCGCCACCCCCGCCATCACAGTCGACACCCTCGCCATCGGCCCCAGCGGCACCGTCCAAGCCACCCTCGCCACCGGCGCAGTCGACACCACCGCGAGCCTCTTCGCCCAAGCCACCGGCACCCCCCTTGCCCGCCTCGTCACCGCCGGCGCCGTCACCGGAGCCGCCAACCTCGCCACCATCACCCTCCTCGACCAAACCGGCGCCATCGTCGACTCCACCAACGCCGCCACCGCCCCCATCACCCAAAACGGCGCGACCGTCGCCACCGGCGCCTACAACACCGCCCTCGACGCCACCGACGGCCTCAACCTCAACTACAAACTCACCGCCCTCGCCATCGCCACCGGCCAGACCGTCTCCCTCGCCCCCGCCGCCGGCGACACCGGCCTCTTCAACGTCCGCATCAGCGGCACCGGCAACCTCGCCATCGACGCAACGAACGCCCCCGTCACCCTCGCCGCGGCGAACAACTTCACCGGCGCGACCACCGTCACCAGCGGCACCCTCGTCGCCGCCGCCAGCAACGCCCTCGGCGGCCCCACCAACACCCTCACCCTCGCCAACAACGCCGCCTACAACCTCGCCGGCAACACCCAAACCCTCGCCACCCTCACCACCGCCCCCGCCACCACCGTGAACCTCGGCGGCGGCATCCTCAACCTCGCCAACGGCGCCATCAACGGCACCCTCACCGGCGCCGGCCTCCTCAACCTCGCCGCCGGCGGCAACCTCGCCATCAACTCCTCCAACCCCGCCCTCCTCGTCCCCACCGCCATCGCCGCCAACGCCACCCTCACCCTCGGCGCCCCCGACGCCCTCGGCACCGGCAACATCAACCTCGCCGCCGCGACCAGCACCCTCACCCTCGCCAACGCCGCCACCGGCACCCTCGCCAACCCCCTCAGCGGCGCCGGCACCGTCAACTTCAACGGCGCCGGCGCCACCACCCTCGCCGCCCCCAGCACCCTCGCCGGCACCGTCAACGTGAACGCCCCCGTCACCGCCGCCAACACCGCCGCCCTCGGCTCTGCCGCCGTCAACGTCGCCGCCGCCAACACCCTCACCTACACCGCCACCGGCGCCATCGCCAACGCCATCTCCGGCTCCGGCGCGCTCAACCTCGCCTCCGCCAACGGCGTCACCACCCTCACCGGCGCCAACACCATCGCCAACATCAACATCCTCCCCAACGCCACCATCCTCGCCAACGCCCACTCCCTCGGCACCGCGACCACCAACCTCGCCATCGCCAACGCCGCCAACGTCACCCTCGCGCAACCCGCCACCACACTCGGCAACGTCACCATGACCGGCGCCTCCACCCTCGGCTACGCGAAAACCCTTGCCCCAGGCAACACCCTCACCCTTACCAGCCTCAAATCCGACAACGCTGGCGCGACCCTCTCCCTCAACACCAACATCGGCGCGACCACCCCCCTTGTTGACCAACTCACCATCACCAACCCCGCCGCCAACACCGGCAAATTCACCCTCGCCCTCAACAACACCGGCCCCGAACCCAAACCCGCCGCCATCGCCGCCGGCCTCGCCCTCCCCTTCATCGACGCCGCCAGTGCCGGCGCGGCCACCTTCGCCGGCGCCGGCAACATCACCGCCCCCGAAGGCGCCCTCTGGCTGCGCGACTACACATGGCGCATCGACGCCGCCGCCGGCGCCGCCCCCATCATCGCCATCTCCCAAGGCCGCCTCTCCGCCGCCGGCGCGAACATCATCGCCAACGCCACCGGCGCGATGCCCCTCACATGGTTCACCGAACTCGACACCCTCGGCAACCGCCTCGGCGACCTCCACATCGACCCCCGCGAAAAACCAGGCATTGACCTCTGGCTCCACGGCTACACCCAACGCCTCAACGTCAACGACAAAGACATGCTCGTCCCCTTCAGCGAAACCCAATACGGCACCGCCGTCGGCCTCGACTACGGCGGACGCCCCACCGGCCACGGCGCCGCCACCTACACCGGCGCCTTCATCGGCTACGGACGCTCCACCCGCGACATCGACGGCCTCGACGCCACCGCCAACGTCGACAGCCTCCAAGCCGGCCTCTACGCCGCCCTCATCACCCCCGACGGCTGGTATCTCGACCTCCTGGGCAAATACAACCGCTTCAAGAGCACCTTCACCGCCACCGACACCGCCGGCACCGCCAGCGGCAACTACACCAACAACGCCATCGGCCTCTCCGTGGAAGCCGGCAAACGCATCCCCCTCGGCGCCCACTGGTCCCTGACCCCCAGCGCCCAAGCCGCCCTCGCTCGCATCAACGGCGCGACCTACACCGCGACCACCGGCGCCACCACCCGCGACGTGACCCTCTCCCAGACCACGAGCCGCCAACTCCGAGCCGGCGCGCAACTCGCCTACCGCATTACCACGACCAAAGCCCAAATCATCCAACCCTATGCCAAAGCCTACCTCGCGAACCAATGGACCAACGGCGGCGAAGTCCTCATCGCGAACACCACCGCCCCCTATACCCCGACCATCAAAGGCGCCCGCTTCGAAGCCGGCCTCGGCGTGAACTGGCAATTCACGAAAGCCACCCAATTCTACCTCGACTACGAATACGCCAAAGCCCGTGACTACACCAAACCCTACGGCCTGACCCTCGGCTTCAACTACGCCTGGTAACAAAATCAAGGTAGCACAGACATTCCTGTCTGTGCCAATCCTCACAACCCTCAAAATCACAAATTCCAAAACAAACCACATGTCCACGAACACCAAAACACCACTCGAACCGCTTCCTGCCGTCGTAGCACGGGCTTCCAGCCCGTGTGACGCGACGCAGTCGCGCCCTTTGGGATTTGGGATTTTGTCGTTTGGGATTTATTTGGGATTTGGGATTTTGGGATTTGGGATTTCTCACCTCTAAACCGCAAATTTTCTTCATATTTCATCATGCACACCCACCACAACCTCCGCCACCTCCTCCACGCTACCGCCACCGCCCTCTGCCTTCTGGCCTCTGTCCTCTGCCCGCTGCTCCCCGCGCAAACCCTCATCGACACCTCCACCACCATCGATGGCGCAGGCGGCGCCGGCACGCTCAACACAGTCGCCGCCGGCGACACCGTCGCCTACAACCTCACCAACACCGCCACCCTGACCTTCACCAACAACCTCGTCGGCGCCTCCGGCGGTGTCTTCAACATGGGTGCCGGCGCGAACCTCCTCCTCTCCGCCGACGCCGGCTCGCAATACGTCTTCTCCAACAACAACCTCACCGGCTCCAACCGCCAAGGCGGCGTCATCTACGGCACCGCATACACCCTCGACATCACCAACGCCCTCTTCACCTCCAACACCTCCACCGGCAACGGCGGCGCCATCTTTAGCAGCGCCAGCGATATCAAGCTGACCAACGCCTCCTTCACAAACAACTTTGTCAACGGCAACTATGGCGGCGGCGCCATCGCGTTTGGCGTCGGCGGCGGCGCCCTGGAACTCACCAACGTGTTCTTCGGCGCCAACACGACCCTCGCCACCGGCGCCAGCTTCGGCGGCGGCGCCATCTTCTCATCGGGCACCCTCGGCGCCACCATCACAAGCGCCACGTTCAACAACAACAAAACCTCCTCCGCCGGCGGCGCCATCTACTCCAACAACACCTCCATCTTCACCATCACCGACGCCCTCATCACCAGCAATTCCGCCGGCACAAACGGCGGCGGCATCTACTCCTCCGGCAACGGCAGCGCCTTCAACCTCACCGACGTTTCATTCCTCAACAACACCGCCGGCGCCAACGGCGGCGCCATCTCCGCCAGCCCCACGGCAACCGGCAGCACCACCCTCAACATCACCGTCAGCGCCGGCAGCACCTCGCGCTACGCCGGCAACACCGCCGGCGCCACCCCCGCCCCCAACAGCATCTATTTCGCCAGCGGCTCCACCGCCCTCTCCGTGGCCGTCGGCGCCGGCGGCACCCTCGACATGCTTGACCCGATGACCGCCGCCGATGTCCCCCTCACCATCACCAAAACCGGCGCCGGCGCATGGAACCTCGGCGGCACGAACACCCTCGGCGCCACCACCGCCGCCGCCGTCAACTTCACCGTCTCCGGCGGCGCCCTCCGCCTCTACCGCGCCAACGCCACCTCCGCCGGCTACACCGTCACCACCCCTGGCAGCCTGAACCTTGCCGGCGCGACAAGCGCCTTCACCCTCGCCACCGGCGCCACCCTCGCCATCGGCGGCGGCAACACCATCGCCGCCAACTCAATCACCCTCGCCGCCAACTCCATCATCACCTTCGACCTCGGCTCCTACAGCACCCTCGCCGGCGCCCCCCTGCTCACCCTCACCGCCCCGACCCTCGCCCTCAACTCCGACGCCACCACCTTCAACTTCGCCCTCGATTTCACCAACCCCGCCGCCGGCACCTACAACCTCATCAACGGCGGCGCCACCGGCATATTCGCTACCGACGGCTCCGCCTACAACTTCGCCAGCATCACCGGCCTCGACGCCTTCACCTACACCGACGGCATCACCGCCAACACCCTCTGGATAACCCTCACCGCGCTCTCCGCCGGCAGCGGCAGCAACACCATTATCGACGGCCTCGGCGCCGACACCAAACGCCTCATCGTCCCCGCCAGCACCGGCACCACCCTCACGCTCGCCGGCGCCGACACCCTCACCTACACCAACCACGTCACCACCGCCAACGGCGGCGCCGCCAACCTCTCCGCCAGCTCCACGCTCGCGCTCAACGCAAACGGCGCCTCCCGCTTTCTCTTCACCAGCAACACCTCGGCCAACGGCGGCGCGATTTTCAGCAGCTCCGGAGCCGTGCTCACCGGAAACAATCTCACCTTCGAAAACAACACCACCACCGGCGCTGGCAACGGCGGCGCCATCTCGCAGCAAGGCACGGCCACCAGCATCCCAGCAATGACCCTGAACAACGTGCTCTTTTCCGGCAACACCGCCGGCAATGCCGGTGGCGCCATCAGCCTCATGACCAGCGGCACGGCGTTCATCACCAGCGCCACCTTCCAGAATAACGTCTCCTCGCAACGCGGCGGCGCCCTCTTCGCCAACAACGGCGCCATCTACGCAAGCCTCGCCAACGTGCTCTTCCAAAGCAACACATCGGGACTGGCCAACACCGGCGCGACCCTCGGCGGCGGCGCCATCATGACCGCCGCCAACGCCTCCACCCTCATCCTCACCAGCGCCACCTTCATGGACAACATCGCGCTTGGCCAAGGCGGCGGCGCCTTCGCCACCACCGCCGTCAGCGGCATCGCCACCTTCACCAACGCCCTCTTCCAGTCCAACACCGCCGTCGCCGGCAACGGCGGCGCCATCTTCAGCAACGCCGCCAGCACCATCCTCAACCTCAAAGACGCCACCTTCCTCGACAACACCGCCCAAGCCGGCAACGGCGGCGCCATCTACATGACAGGCGGCGCAGGCGTTACCCTCAACATCGCCGTCAGCGCCGGCAGCACCTCCCGCTTCGCCGGCAACACCGCCGGCGCAACCGCCACCCCCAACAGCATCTATTTCACAACCGGCGCCACCACCCTCACCGTCGACACCGCCGCCGGCGGCACCCTCGACATGCTCGACCCCATGGCCGCCGCCGACGCCACCCTAGCCATCACCAAAACCGGCGCCGGCTCCTGGAACCTCGCCGGCGACAACACCCTCGGCGCCACCACCGCCGCCGCCGTCAACTTCACCGTCACCGGCGGCGCCCTCCGCCTCTACCGCGCCAACACACCCTCCGGCCCCTACACAGCCACCACCGGTAACCTGAACCTCGCCGGCGGCTCCTTCACCCTCGCCACCGGCGCCACCCTAGCCGTCGGCGGCGGCAACACCATCGCCGCCCCCGCCATCACCCTCGCGGCAAACTCCATCATCAGCTTCGACCTCGCCAATTACAGCACCCTCGCCGGCGCCCCCCTGCTCACCCTCGCCGCCCCGACGCTCAACCTCAACTCCGACGCCGCCACCTTCAACTTCGGCCTCGATTTCGCCAACGCCGCCTTCGGCACCTACAACCTCATCAACGGCAGCTCAGGCATCTTCGCCACCGACGCCTCCAACCTCAACTTCGCCAGCATCACCGGCCTCGACGATTACGCCTGCACCACCGGCATTACCAACAACACCCTCTGGATAACCCTCACCTCGCTCTCCGGCGGCAACAACATCCTCACATGGACAGGCGCCGCCAGCGCCCTCTGGCTCTCGGCCACCAACTGGCAAACCACCACCGGCGGCACCGCCTCCACCTTCCGCAACGGCGACATCGTCAACCTCTCCGCCTACTCTGAACTCGGAACTCTGAACCCTGAACTCATCACCCTCACCGGCGCCGCCACCGTCCTCGGCATGAATATCAGCGGCACCGACTCCTACACCATTGCCGGCGCCGGCGCCATCACCACCAACGCCGCCGCCCAAAGCACCATCACCGCCGACACCCCAAACGCCGCCGCCGCCACCGGCAAACTCATCCTCGGCGCCATCGCCACCGACCCCAACACTCTTCTGACCTCTGACCTCTGGCCTCTGGACGCTGGTTTCACCGGCACACTCACCCTCGCCAACACCGGCTCGAACAATTTCACCGCCGGCATCCTCATCAACTCCGGCGCCCTCGTCGGCAACGCCGCCAACCTCGGCGCCGGCACGGTAGGCATCGAAAACCACGGCGCCCTCACCTTCAACCAACTCGCCACCGGCACCTACGCCTCGCCCATCACCGGCGACGGCGCCCTCGTCAAAGCCGGCCCCGCCGCGCTCACCCTTACCGCCAACAGCGCCGCCTACACCGGCACCACCACCGTCGCCACCGGCGCGCTCCTCCTTGCCCCCGTAGGGGCGTCGCTTGCGACGCCCTCCCCCGCCGCCCTCGGTGGCGACATCCACGTCGCCACCGGCGCCACCTTTGGCGGCTCCGGCACCGCCGGCACCGTCACCCTCGCCCCAGGCGCCACGTTGCAAATCGGACTCACGACTCAGGACTCCGGACTCGGGACTCCGACCTTAACCTTAACCTCTAACCTTAACCTCTCCGACGGCAGCTTCCTCAACTACACCGCCCTCACCAACACCCTCCTCGTCGGCGGCGACCTCACCCTGACCGGCACTAGCACCATCAACCTCGCCACGCTCACCCTCGGCTCCTACTCCATCATCAACGCCGCCTCCGGCCTCTCCACCCTCAACACCAACTGGCTCGACGTAAACTACAACGGCAACCTCCTCGCCCTCGGCTCCGATTACACCCTCACCACCGACTCCGCCGGCCTCCTCTGGCTCAACATCCTCAACGTCCCCGTCTACACCAACACCGTCATCGCATGGACAAACGCCGCCGGCGACCAGCAATGGCTCGGCTCGAAAAACTGGAGCGCCGCCGGCGCCGCCGCCCAATCCTTCCGCCAAGGCGACATCATCAACCTCGCCGGCACACCCGCCCCCGATGACACCCTCACCCTCAACCTCGCCACCACCGCCACCGTCGCCGGCATGTTCGTCAGCGGCAACCAATCCTACATCATCACCGGCGGCGGCGGCATCGTCGCCACCACCAACACCGCCGCCACCACCCTCGCCGGCTCCGCCGCCGCCAACGGCAGACTCATCCTCGGCGCGAAAGCCTCCGACGACGCCTCCACCATCATCCTTGACCCCGCCATCGCCGCCTTCACCGGAGTGCTCGACTTCACCGGACTCACCGCAAACACGTTCGCCGGCGTGGACATCGGCAGCGGTGCCCTGCGCATCTCCACGGCGGCGCAATTGGGCGCGCCGCTCTCAAACCTCACCTTCCTTGGCTCGTCCCTGGCCTCCTCCGGCACGCTCCTCATCGCCACCGGCGGAAACGTCGTCTTCGACGGCGCCGGCGGCGCCACCAACCGCTTCGCCCTCGCCGACAGCATCGCCGCCGCCTTCCGGCTCGAACAAAGCGCCACCATGACCATCAAAGGCAACACCTCCGCCCTGTCCGGCGGCGCGCTAAGCGTCGGCGCCGGTTCAACCCTCCTGCTCTCCGCGCAAAGCGGCGCGGCGTTTGTGTTCGCCAACAACACCGCCGCCGCCGGCGGCGCGCTCGCCATCGCCGGCGCCAATTCCACCATCACGACCAACCGCGCCCTGTTCATCGGCAACACCGTCACTGGCAACGGCGGCGCCATTTCCCTCACCGGCTCCAACACCACCCTCAACCTCACCGACGTTTCCTTCCTCGACAACCATGCCGCCGGCTCCGGCGGCGCCATCTCCTACGTCATGCCAGGGTCGTCCGCCGGCAGCAACACCGCCATCAACCTCACCGTCAGCGCCGGCGGCACCTCGCGCTTCGCCGGCAACACCGACTCCACGGGCGCCAATTCCATTTACATCAGCTACGCCTCCGCCGGCACCGTCTCCTTCAACGCCAACATCGCCGACGGCGGCACGCTCGACATGCTCGACCCCTTCAAGACCGCCGGCTCCAGCGCGGGCGCCGGCTTCAAGTTCAACAAAGCCGGCGACGGCGTCTGGAAACTCGCCGGTTCGAGCACCATTGGAAAACAAGGCAACACCTCCTCCGGCGACATCAGCATCGCCCAAGGCGAACTCTACCTCTACGGCACACACGAAGCGCCCGTCACCGACCCCCTCTCCGGCAACACCTACACGCCCGCCGCCGCCAGCATCAACTTCTTCAACAGCAACTCCGCCAACGGCAACGGCTGGTTCAACTTCACCCTCTCCGAAGGCGCCATCCTCGGCATCGGCGGCGGCAACACCATCACCTACACCAACGGCGGCGCCTACTCCCTCGCCGCCTCCACCTTCACCCTGGTCGCCGGCTCCATCCTCGACTTCAAACTCGACAACACCGCCCCCGAATCCCCCGCGATGCTCACCGTAAACGCCTCCCTCCTCACCGCCGCGCACACCAACATCATCGCCAGCGGCACCCTCAACCCCTACCTCAACCTCGACTTCTCCGACATCAGGGATGTTCTCGGCACCTACAACCTCCTCTCGCTCACCGCCAACGGCAACTCGGCGCTCGGCGCCATCACCGACTTCGACTCCATCCTCGCCAACGCCACCTTTGGACCGGACGGCAGCCTGACCGCCAGCGACCTCACCGCCCTCCACTTCTCGGCCAACTTCGGCGTCACCAACAACGTCCTCTGGGTGAACTTCGACATCTCCTCCGCCACCAGCAGCATCGTCACCTGGACCGGCGCCGCCGCTGACACCCGCTGGAAAGGCTTCAACTGGGCGGACATCTCCGACCCCGCCAGCAACCAAGCCTTCGTCCAAGGCGACATCGCCAACCTCGACCTCGCCGCCGCCACCAGCAACACCATCAGCCTCAACAGCGCCATCACCGCCGCCGGCATCTTCGTGAGCGGCAACGCCAACTACACCATCACCGGCCCCAACCCCCTCAACGCCGACGCCACCACCATCAAAGACAACCTCGCCGGCGTCGCCGCCGCCACCGGCAAACTCATCCTCGGCGCCGCCGCCAACGCCGACGGCACCATAAACACCACCCCCTACGCCGGCACCCTCACCCTCGCCAACACCGGCACCGGCGCCTTCGTCAACGGCATCGACATCAACTCCGGCGCGCTCGTCGGAAACGCCGCCAACCTCGGCGTCGGCCCCGCCGCCGCCCTCAACCTCGCCGCCACCGGCACCCTCACCTTCAATCAACCCACCGACGCCACCTACACCGCGCCCCTCAACGGCGCCGGCGCGCTCAACAAAACCGGCTCAGGCACCCTCACCCTCGCCAACGCCACCGGCGCCTTCACCGGCCCCACCGCCATCACCGCCGGCGGCCTCCTCCTCGACAACAACCTCGCCCTCGGCGGCTCCGTCACCGCCGCCAACGCCACCACCTTCGGCGGCTACGGCTCCGTCGCCGGCAACGCCACCCTCGGCGACAACGCCACCCTCCAAGTCGGAACCCTGAACTCTGTCTACGAGTCTGCGAGTGGTTTGACACTCGGAACTCTGAACATTCAGGGCAACCTCACCCTCGGCTCCGCCTACCTCCTCAACTACGCCTCCGTCGCCGACACCCTCCACGTCGCCGGCAACCTCGCCCAGACAGGCGCCGGCACCCTCAACCTCCAATCCCTCGTCAGCGGCAACCACAACCTCGGCAACATCGGCTCGCTCAACGGCAACCTAAGCTACACCCTCAACGGCGCCACCCTCGGAGCCGACTCCCGCGTGACCTTTGCAACCGACGCCGGCAACAACCTCATCGCCACCGTCGACATGTCCCGCATCCTCTACTGGACAGGCGCAACAAGCGGCACATGGGCGCTTACCGGCGCCGACTGGGACAACCGCGACACCGCCGCCCCCATCAACGTCTTCGGCTTCGGCGACCGCGTCATCTTCGACGACGCCGGCGCGACCGCCCCCATCGCCAACATCATCCCCCAAGGCATCACCGCCTCCGACATCTATGTAACCGCCGCGACGGACTACACCTTCACCGGCGGCGCCCTCACCACCGACCCCGCCAGCGCCCTCGCCGGCGCGGAACTCGGCGCAGGCTCCGGCGCGCTCTACAAAGCCGGCAGCGGCACCCTCACCCTCGCCAACGCAGCCAACAACTTCATCGGCGGCATCCAACTCCTCGGCGGCGTCCTCAATATCGCCGACAACACCACCGCCGGTGCCATCTCCAACATTGCCGCCAACACGACCCTGCAAATCACCACCAACGGCACCCTCAACGCCGCCAACCTCCAGCTAGCCGACGCCGCCACCCTCGCCGGCAACGGCGCGCTCACCGGCGCCGCCACCCTCAACGGCCTCGTGAACGCCGCCATCGCCGCCAGCAACACCCTCACCATCACCGCCGCCGTCAACGGCGCCGGCGGCTACCTCAAAACCGGAGCCGGCACCCTCGAACTCAACGGACGCGCCGCGCTCCGCAACACCGGCGCCACGCAACTCGACCAAGGCCTCCTGAACATCACCGGCATCTCCGGCCTCACCACCACCACCGGCGCCAACATGGCCAGCACCGTCCGGCAAACCATCACCCTCAACGGCGGCAACCTCGCCCTCAACGGCGACGGCAGTGCCCTCGGCGAAACCACCGCCAACGACTGGACAGGCCTGACCCTCCTCCAAGGCGCCGCCGCCGCCGCCAGCATCATCACCGGCGTCAACGACATCATCTACCTGGGTTCCGGCACCTTCGCCCCCTCAATCCAAGGCGGCATCATCCCCGTCATCGCCGCCGGCAACGCGGCGGGAGCCACCGCCGTCCTCACCAACACCACCAGCAACTTCACCGGCCTCATCCGCGTCGACAGCGGCACCCTCCAAGTCACCGACCCCGCCGCCCTCGGCGGGCTGACCGGCAGCGGCACCAAAGTCGCCCTCAACGGCGGCGCCCTCCAAATCAGCGCCCCGCTCACCACCACACGCGGCCTCGAAGTGCGCGCCACCACCAACACCGTCGTCGTCGACGCCGGCGTCGCCAGCACATGGAACAGCATCTACTACAGCGGCACCACCTCCGCCGACTTCACCAAAGCCGGCTCGGGCACGCTCACCGTCACCTCAGCCAATTTCCAAGCCACCAGCCTGACCGTGGCCGCGGGCCGCTTCATCGGCAACAACGTCGCCACCGTCCCCAACTACAACGGCGTCATCACCGTCGAAAAAGACGCCGCCTTCGAACTGAACATCACCAGCCCCGCCTCCAACTATACCGCCCTCATCAACAACCCCATCGTAGGCAGCGGCACCTTCGAAGTCACCTCCGGCGGCTTCACCCTCTCCGCGCCGGAAATCACTGTTGCCAACATCAACATCACCGGCGCCAGCTCCCTGGTGGGCATCCGCAGCAGCACCGGCAACTCAAACTTCGGCCCAGATTCCAAAATCACCATCAGCAACGGAGCCGTCGTGGCCCTCATCTCCCGCAACCTGAACTTTGGCAACGTCACGCTCAAGGACGGCGGCAGGCTCTCCTTCGCCTTCCCAACAACCAGCGCCAACACAGACTTCGCCACCGCCACCTTCGCCTCGCTCGTTTCCAGCGGCTCCAACAACACCCTCAATTTCGGCGCCAATCTCGCGCTAGGCCTCTCCGACCACATGACCGTCACCGGCGAAACCTCAGGCGACTTCGCCGTCACCCTCACCAACTTCGGCGCCGTCCCCTCGCAATACAACGGCGCCATCCACATGATTGATTTCCCCGCGAAAAGCGCCGCCACCTTCAACCCGCTCACGCCCACCATCGACATGGGCCTCTATAAATATACGATCAGCACCGTGACCAACGATAACGGCATGTCGCTCGTCATCACCGGCTCCGGTGCCATGAGCAACGCCGCCGCCCTCATCTACAGCACCGCCGCGCTCATGCCGTTAAGCTGGTTCACCGAACTCGACAGCGTTGGGCAACGCCTCGGCGACCTGCGCTTCGAAAACCGCGAAACCGCCGCCGGCATCGCCACATGGACACGCGGTTACGGCGAAAAAACCAACTACAACAACAAAGCCACCGGCGCCCCCTTCGGCGAGCAACGCATGGGCGTGGAAGCCGGTCTCGATTACAAATTCGGCGGCGTCGCCACCAACATCTACGCCGGCGCCTTCTTCGGCTACGGCCAGTCCCAGCGCAACTACAACACCGCAGGCGACGGCTCCAGCGAAAACTATTTCGCCGGCCTCTACGCCACCGTCGCCGCCCCCTCCGGCCTGTATTTCGACGCCGTGCTCAAAGCCAACAACTTCACCAACCACTTCAACGCCATCGCCCCCTCCGGCGCGAGCACGCGAGCTGATTTCACCACCGTAGCCGCCGGCCTCTCGCTCGAACTCGGCAAAAACTTCAACCTCGACTACGGCTGGTATTTCACCCCGAAAATTCAAGGCGCCGTGGTCGCCGCCACGGACAACACCTACCAGACCGACACCGGCATAACCGTCGCGCAAACCGCCGGCGGCGTCCTCCAAGGCAAGGCCGGTTTTGAGTTTGGCCGCATCTTCGAGACAAGCAAATACGGCACCATCCACGCCTACGTCAAAGCCGCCGCCCTCACGCAACGCACCCGCGGCAGCAAAATGACCATCACCCTCCCCGACAACCCAACCTCCGCCACCTACGCCCCCGCCATCGCAGGCGACAGCCTCATGGGCGGCGTCGGCGCCGCCTGGCTCTACAGCAAGCGCACCCAAATCTACTGCGATTTCGAAACCTCCCAAGCCGCCTACTACATCAAACCTTGGAACGTAAACCTCGGCATCCGCTACAACTGGTAACAACCGTCCCTTTTGTCCCTTACGTCCTTTTCGTCCCTTACGTCCCTTCCATTCCACTCACCACTTTACTATGAAAACCCGCCACCTCCTCCACACCGCCGCCCTCTGTCTTCTGACTTCTGCCCTCTGCCCTCTGGCAATCGCGCAAGCCGTCCCCCAGCCTCGCCTCGCCAACGACGACGCCACCCTCGCCGCCACCGGCACCGCTCCCACCGTCCCCGTCGTCACCACCACCGGCACCCTCACCACCTCCGGCACCACCGACGACGTCATCCAAATGTCCGTCTTCGACGTCAACGCCTCCAAAGACAAAGGCTACATGGGCGGCAGCACCGCCGCGGGCACCCGCCTCAACACCGACCTCAAGGACACCTCCGCCTCCATCTCCGCCTTCACCAAGGAATTTCTCGACGACATCGGCGCCACCTCCATCGACGAAATGCTCAATTACGCCGGCGACGTCGAGGCGGAATACGACGACTCCTCCGCCGGCTTCAACGACGCCGGTGGCCGCTCCGCCGGCGGCAACAGCTTCCGCATCCGCGGCCTCACCGGCGGCATCATGACCGATTTCACCGACAGCGGCGTCCCCGCCGACCTCTACAACATCGACCGCGCCGAAATCTCCAGCGGCGCCAACTCCATCCTCTTCGGCATGGGCGCCCAAGGCGGCATGGTCACCCTCACCACCAAGAAAGCCAACGTGAACCGCAACACACTCAACGTCACCAACGTCATCGGCACATGGAGCAGCCCCGCCGTCAGCGGCATCCCCATGTGGCGCGCCACGATGGATTACAACCTCGTGCTCATGCCCCACACGATGGCCTTCCGCTTGAGCGGCCTGTATCAAGACGGCGGCGACTCAAGCTGGCGCGGCAACGTGGCCTTCCGCTCCAAACGCTTGAATCCGGTTGTCACCATAAAACCCTTCAAGAACACGACCATCAACCTCGCCTACGAAGCCGGCAGGGTGAGAAACTCCACCGCGTCCGGAAACACCACCCTCACCGACAGCGTTTCCTACTGGAACTACGCCGGCAACCCCATCATGCGAGGCTTCGGCGCCGCGTATGCCGCGCCCCCCGCCATCATGATCAACGCCCTCACCGGCCTGCCCACCAGCGTTGCCCCCACCAGCCAGATAGGCGGCACCGGCAGCCCCAACTTCGTCCTCGTGAACAACAACGCCTCCATGTCCGACTATCGCGGCGCCTACCAAACAAACGGTGGCTCCACATTCGCCCCCATCTCCTCCGACGCCTATTATTACAACATGTTCGGCCCGGGCGCCATCAGGACCCAACGACTTCAACGCTGGGCGGCCATCATCCAGCAAAGCGTCGGCATGTTCAATTTTGAACTCGCTTACAACCACAACAAAAACGACGCCGTCGCCCACGCCCCGGTCAACAACAACGAATCGCTCTATGCCGACCCCAACAGCCTCGTCTCAGGCTTCGACTGGCTCGGCGCCGCCGGCGTCAATGCCAACCCCTTCGCCGGACGCTACTACATGGAAAACAACTGGCAAGTCGACTACCTCACCCAAATCAACGACGACATCCGCCTCACAAGCGAAGTCACCTTCAACCTCAAACTCTTTGGCAAACAAATCGGACGCCACCGCCTCCTCAACCTGCTGGAATATGCGTCGAATGACTCCTACAGGGACACCCAACGCGAAGTCCTCCTCGACGACCAGCAACGCGGATTCACCAACGTCAACTTCCCCGCCGCCACCGGAAATCAATTCGTGCGCCGCCAGTATGTCACCCCCGGCGATTACAGCACCTACTACGTCGGCGACTGGCAAACCCCCGTCGACGACATGAACATCGGCGGCACTCTCTACCACACCGCCTACGTCTCCAACGTCACCAGCGCGAAACAAGCCAACACAAACCCCCGGCACATCCAAAGAACCACCCAAAGCGCCATGTTCGTGCTCCAAAGCTACTGGCTTCAAGGCAACGACATCGTCACCACCTTCGGCGCGCGCTTCGACAACATCCATTATCAACGCGCCATCTCCGCCCCCATCACCGACCCCAACGACCCGCGCATCCTCAGCGGGCAAAAAGCCCTCAACGAATACGACCTGACCAACGCATGGGCCAACAAACGCCAGTTCATGGCCAGAACCTACACCGCCGGCGGCGTCTGGCACGCCACCGACCGCGTCTCCTTCTTCCTCAACTACAGCACCAACAACGGCGGCATGGACAGCACCTACTTCGACGGGCGCACCGTCCTGCAAGACGGCATGGCCTCGCCGGGCGACACCACCGGCGGCTTCCTCCCCCCGGTGACAAAAGGACGCAGCCAGGACTACGGCGTCATGTATGACATCCTCGGCAACGGCAAATACTTCTTCCGCTTCACCCGCTACGACACCCGCCAGTCGGGCGTCGCCAGCGTCGTCCCCAACGGCGCCACCGCCACCGCCCTCGGAAGCAACCAACTCTATAACATATTTGACGCCCTCGCATTCCTGCAATCCACCTCGCAAAACGGCACCGCAGCCTGGGCGCCCGGAGCCGGCCCCACCGGCAACCCCGCAAACAACGGAGCCAACTGGGGCCCGATGCCCCTCTCGCAGTATGCCGTCTTTGCGCCCTCACCCGGTTTCCCCTACGGCTCCCCGCCCTCGTATACCGCCGGCACGATAACCACCGCCGCGCAAGGCTACGAATTTGAACTCACGGCCAACCCGACCCCGCGCCTCACCCTGCGCCTCACCTTCACCTATCAAAACCGCAACCGCGCCGACCTCTTCCCGGAAATTTTCAATTACTTCAATTCACACATCCCCGGCTGGGTGGCGATGGCCAACTCCACCAACCCCAACTCCCCCGACGGCGTCTACTACTACGGCGGCGCCAAAGCCACGGTCAACCCCATCACCGGCGAGATAACACCGCCGCCCGGCGGGGTAACGCTCCATGATTATATCTATTCGCAATTATTCGGCACCGGCAACGGCGGCGTCCGCTCGACCCTCAACAGCGAACTAGCCAGGCAAAGCATGCCTTTTGCCTCCCGCCCCTTCAAAAGCAATCTCAGCATAAGATATACCTTCGACAAAACCAGTTTCTTCAAAGGCATGGCCCTTGGCAGCACCCTGCGATATCGCTCCTACAGCCTCCAGCCATCCAGCACCAACGCCGCGCTAAGACAATCCCTCTCCGCGCCGCCCTCCGACTTCACGGACATCGCCCTCGACCCGACCCTTTATGTAGGCAAGATGGGAATGAACAAAAGCGAAACATGGTATTTCCTCGACGCCTTTATAAATTACAAATGCAAGGTATTCAGCGGCAGGTCGAACATGAGGCTGCAGCTCAACATCAATAACATCTTCGACCAATACGTCGTCAGTGCCGCGCGTTACAACAATAACGATCCGGCCACCGGCTATATAAGCCGCGTGTATCTCAACACCCCCCGCACCTTCCGCTTCACCGCCAGCTTCGACTTCTAATCAAAATCAAACCACGGAGTCCGGAGTCCAGAGTCCAGAGTCCTCTCCTCCTTCCGCAATCTGAAATCTCAAATCTCAAATCTCAAATTCACCTTTATGAAAACCAAACTCCTCCTCCTCGCCACCCTCCTCGCCATCTGCATAACGCCCAACCTCCAAGCCCAACGGGCGGCGGGCGGAAGCGGAAGCAGGGGCGGCGGCGCCGGCACCGCCGCCTCTGCGCAACGCGCATCCCGCCAGTCGGGCAACACCGCGCGCCAGCAACTCAATCAAAACCAAGGCGAAGACGGCTACATAGCCAACATCGACGAGCCATTTTACGTGGAACTCGGCGCCTCCTACATCAAACCCGGTGGCGTGGACGTAGGCCGTTTCACCGGCGGCAGCCTCGCCCTTGGCTGGCAGATATCCGAACTGGACAAACTCCAGCTGGAAATCGGCTATTACGCCTCCAGCGACATATCAAGACCCTACAACTACACGAAGGATTTTACCTACAACGGCACCGCGTATGCGTTGGACGCCAACACCGGCCTGATCGTGTTGGATGAAAACGGCCAGCCAATGATTGGCCCCGCGATAAACGCCCCTGACACAATGGCCTTCACCGGCCACAAAAACGCGGGAAAAATCACCGCGATACCCGTGCTCCTGTCCTTCAGCGCAATCCTCAAGGTTCCCTCCCTCCAATGGCTTAACTTCCGCCTCACGCCCACGGCGGGCATCATCAACATGCGTTCCGGCGCGTGGGATGTGCAAGCGACGGGCACCTACATGACGCCCTCGGGATTGGGAATCAACATCCGCACCGCCTCCATGTCCGGCACCCGCCTCATCGTCTCTCCCGACGGCACGATGGTCACCGCCCCCGACGCCCACTACTCAGGCGGCGGCCAAAGCCGCACAGTCTTCGCCCTAGGCGGCGGTTTCGGTGCCACCATCAAAATCACCCAACGCCTCTATCTTGACCTCGGCTACCGCTACCTCTGGACAGTAAAAGCAAAAAACAACCCCGCCAACGGCAGCCCTTGGGACAGCGTCACCGCATGGAACGGCATGAACACCCACGAATACACCGCCGCCCTCGGCTGGAAATTCTAAAAACCACCCCTCCCGCCCCTCCCGTTTCGATTTATGTCGACTTAAATCGATTTACATCGACTTAGGTCGAGTCCGAAACCCACGCCACTCGCCACCACACACACCACACATGAAAACCACCACCACCCACACCGCCGCCATGCGCCCTCTCTACTCGCTACTCACTACTACTCGCTACTCGCTACTTTTCCTCCTCCTTTCTTCCTTCTTCCTTCCCCCTTCTTCCTTTGCCGAATCCACCCTCCGCCCCCGTGTCCTCTTCAACGACGGTTGGCTCTTCCAAAAAGGCGACCCCACCGGCTTCACCCTCGATTTCAAAGACGTCGGCCCCCTAGTCGCCACCACCGGCGACACCCTCCTAAACTACAACCCCTCCGCCCCTGCCAAGCCGCGCGGCAGCGCGCAATCGAAAATCGAGAATCCAAAATCCAAAATCCCCACCCCCGCCCCCGCCTATGCGCTCTCAAATTACGACGACGCTTCGTGGCGCAAACTCACCCTCCCCCACGACTGGGGCATCGAAGGCCCCTTCTCCCAAAAACTCCCCGGCAACACCGGCAAACTCCCCTTCGACGGCATCGGCTGGTATCGCAAACACTTCGACCTCCCCGCCGGCTCCCTCGCCAACGGCCACCGCGTCTACCTCGAAATCGACGGCGCCCACTCGCACTCCCTCGTCTTCGTCAACGGCCACCTCGCCGGCGGCTGGCCCTACGGCTACACCTCCTACCGCGTTGACCTCACCCCCCACCTCAAAGATGGCGCCAGCAACACCCTCGCCATCCGCCTCGACAACCCGCCCGACTCCTCCCGCTGGTATCCCGGCGGCGGCATCTACCGCAACGTCTGGCTCACGCAAACCGCCCCCGTCGCCGTCGCCCAATGGGGCGTCTTCGTCACAACTCCCACCGTCACCCGCGACCGCGCCCTCGCCCACGTCGCCATCACCCTCGACAACACCGAAGACAAACCCGCCGACGTCGACGTCTCCGTCCGCATCTTCGCCGCCGACGACAACGGCCGACCCACCGGCCCCGCCGTCGCCACCGGCACCTGCCCCTCCGCCTCCAAAGGCGGCAAAGTCAACGTCCCCGCTAACAACCAATCCAACTGCTCCATCGCCCTCCCCATCGCCAACCCCCGCCTCTGGAGCCTCGCCCAACGCAACCGCTACGTCGCTGAAACCACCGTCACCCGCGACGGCAAAACCCTCGACCGCGTCGAAACCCCCTTCGGCATCCGCACACTCGAATTCAAACCCAACCAAGGCTTCTTCCTCAACGGCGAGCACATCCGCATTAACGGCGTCTGCCAGCACGCCGACCTCGGCGCGCTCGGCGCCGCCATCAACACCCGCGCCCTCGAACGCCAAATCGAAATTCTCCAATCCTTCGGTTGCAACGCCATCCGAACCTCCCACAACCCGCCCGCCCCCGAACTCCTCGACGCCTGCGACCGCATGGGCATGTTGGTCATGGACGAGGCATTCGACATGTGGCTCCACGCCAAGCGCCCCAACGGCTACGCAATCGACTTCCCCGCCTGGCACGAAAAAGACCTCCGCGCCCTCATCCGCCGCGACCGCAACCACCCCAGTGTCATCCTCTGGAGCATAGGCAACGAAATCCCCGAAATGGGCTCGCCCACCGGCTGGAAACTCACCGCGCACCTCGCCGCCATCGCGCGCTCCGAGGATAGCACCCGCCCCATCACCGCCGCCTGCAGCGCCACGCAAGCCGGCTACAACGGCTGCCAAAACGCCCTCGACATCCTCGGCTACAACTACAAACCCGGCGAATACGCCAAATTCCACGCCCGCTACCCCCACATCCCCGTCTTCGGCTCCGAAACCCAATCCGCAGTCAGCTCCCGCGGCGAGTATTTCTTCCCCGTCGTCAACGGCTACAAACAAGGACAGGCCAATTTCCAAGTCACCTCCTACGACACCGCCGTAGTCCCCTGGGGCCAGTCCCCCGCCCGCGAATGGGCCGGACAAGAAGCCGCCCCCCACGCCCTCGGCGAATTTGTCTGGACAGGATTCGACTACCTCGGCGAACCCACCCCCTACAACAACGACAGCACCAACCTCCTCAACTTCACCGACCCCGCCGACAAACAACGCATGGCCGAGGAACTCAAGCGCGTCGGCAAACTCTCCCCGCCCTCGCGCAGCTCCTATTTCGGCATCGTCGACCTCGCCGGCTTCCCGAAAGACCGCTACTACCTCTTCCAAGCCCACTGGCTCCCCGACCACCCCATGTCGCACATCCTCCCCCACTGGACATGGCCGGAGCGCGTCGGCCAAGTCACCCCCGTCTTCGTGTATAGCAGCGGCGACGAAGTAGAACTCTTCCTCAACAACAAATCCCTCGGACGCCAAAAACCCACCGATGCCGACCACCGCTTCCGCTGGGACAACGTGAAATACGCCCCCGGCGAACTCAAAGCCGTTGCCTACAAAAACGGCAAACCCTGGGCCACCGACACCATGCGCACCGCCTCTGCCCCCGCCAAAATCCAACTCACCGCCGACCGCACCACCCTCCACGCCGCCGCCCCTGCAGGCGACCCCGACCTCTCCTACATCACCGCCACCATCCTCGACGCCGCCGGCACCCCCGCCCCCCGCGCCAACAACCAGTTAAAATTCACCCTCACCGGCCCCGCCGAAATCCTGGCCACCGACAACGGCGACGCCACCAGTTTCGAGTCCTTCCAGTCCCCGATCCGCCGCGCCTACAACGGCCTAGCGCTCGTCATCATCCGCACCAAACCCGGCGAAAAAGGCGCCATCACCCTCACCGCCCAAAGCGACACCCTCGCCCCCGCCGAAATCACGCTCCGCAGCGAGTGAAAGAACCCCAACGGGGTTCCGTCCTCCAGCCCAAGGTTGCCCGAGCCCGCGAGGGCTACCTTGGGTATCAGAAAGAAAAATCTCCAACCCCAACGGGATTGTGTCCTCTGTCCCTTGCGTCCCTTGTGTCCTTTACGTCCCTTCCGTCCCTTTCACCACCACACCACCTTCCATGAAACCCACCTCCCTCCTCATTCTCGCCCTCGCCGCCCTCGCCGCCATCCCCGCCGCCTCCGCGCAACCCTCCCTGCGCACCCACTCCCCTATGTCCGAAAACTGGCGCTTCCACCTAGGCGAAACCCCTTCCCCCGACGCCACCATCTCCCCCACCTACGACGACACCGGCGCAGGCTGGGCCACCGTCAAACTCCCCCACGACTACGGCCTCGACCTCCCCTACGACCACAAAAACGCCCCCCGTGGCCGCGGCTTCCTCCCCCCCGAAATCGGCTGGTATCGCAAGCATTTCACCGTCCCGAAATCCGACGAAGGCAAAACCCTCCAACTCGAATTTGGCGGCATCTACCGCAACAGCAAAATCTGGCTCAACGGCCAGTATCTCGGCACCCAGCCCGGCGGCTACGTCACCTTCTTCCTAGACATCACCAAAGCCGCCAACTACGGCGCCGACAACACCCTCGTCGTCCGCGTCGAGCCGCTAGACCGCGAAGGCTGGTGGTATGAAGGCTGTGGCATCTACCGCCAAGTCTACTACAACGCCACCTCCCCCGTCCACGTCGCCAACCACGGCACCTACATCACCTCCACCGTCCCCGACGGCAACAAAGGCTCTGCCGTCCAAGCCGAAATCACCATCCAAACCACCCTCCAAAACGACACCCCCGCCCCCGCCACCTGCGAAGTCCTCTCCGAAATCCTAGCCCCCGATGGCACCCTCGTCGCCACGCTCAAAGACACCATCACCCTCCCCCCCGCTCCCACGGCGCGGCAGCGCCCAATCGAAAATCGAGAATCGAAAATCGAAAATTCCACCACCCTCACCCAAAAAACCACCATCTCCTCCCCCCAACTCTGGACAATCGCCACACTCGGCACCCCCAACCTCTACCACCTCCGCACCACCCTCACACAAAACGCGCGCCCCATCGACACCACCAACACCACCTTTGGCATCCGCACCATCCACTTCGACCCCGACCGCGGCTTCTTCCTCAACGGCAAACGCGTCCAAATCCAAGGCGCCGCCTGTCACAACGACATGCCCGCCGTCGGCATCGCCATGCCCGACAGCCTGCAACCCTGGCGCGTGCGCAAACTCCAGGAAATGGGCTGCAACGCCTGGCGCATGTCGCACAACCCGCCCAGCGAATCCCTCCTCGACGCCTGCGACCGCCTCGGAATGCTCGTCATGGCCGAAAACCGCCACTTCGGAAACATCTACCCCGCCAACGCCGACCCCGACACCACCGACACCGACTTCCCCGACCTCGGCGCCATGCTCCTGCGCGACCGCAACCACCCCAGCATCATCATGTGGTCGATGTGCAACGAAGTGAAAAAATACCAAGCCACCCCCGAAGGCGAACGCCTCTTCAAGTCCATGCGCGACTACGTCCGCCGCTACGACACCACCCGCCCCGTCACCGGCGCGATGAACGGCGGCTGGATGGCCGAGCACAGCTTTGCCAACGTCGAAGACCTCATCGGCGTCAACTACGCCCCCGGACGCTACGACGACATCCGCAAAGCGCACCCAAACACCCCCATCTTCGCCAGCGAAACCGCCCACACCAAAATCACCCGCGGCGTCTACGCCGACGACCGCAAAAACGGCTGGTCCAGCAGCTACAACATCCTAAACCCCAAAGAAACCGGCGCCGGCGGCGTCCCCATCGCCACCATCGGCTGGCCGCTCATCGCCGCTCGCCCCTGGATGGCCGGCTCCTTCACATGGGTCGGTTTCGACTACAAAGGCGAACCCACCCCCTTCGGCTGGCCCCAAGTCGGCAACAACACCGGCTTCATGGACAACAGCGGCTTCCCCAAGGACAAATACTACTACCAAAAAGCCTGGTGGACCACCGCCCCCATGGTCCACCTCATGCCCATGACATGGAACTGGCCCGGCAAAGAAAACCAGCCCATCCGCGTAGTCGCCTTCAGCAACGCGCAAGAAGTCGAACTCCTCCTCAACGCCCAAAGCCTCGGCAAAAAACCCATGCCGAAAAACGGCTGGGTCGAATGGCAAGTCCCCTATCACCCCGGCACCCTCACCGCCCGCGCCTACACCGACAACAAACTCGTCGCCACCGACACCCAAGAAACCACCGGCAAACCCGCCGCCCTCAAACTCACCCCCGACCGCCAAACTCTCCGCGCCGACAACCAAGACACCATCGTCATCCCCGTCTCCATACACGACACCGAAGGCCGCCTGGTCCCCGACGCGACCAACCGCGTCACCTTCCACCTAAAAGGCGGCGGACGCATCCTAGGCACCGGCAACGGCGACCCCAGCGACCACGACCCCGACCGTTCCGACAACCGAAAAACCTTCCACGCCTACGCCATCGTCCTAATCCAAGCCAGCAAAACTCCCGCCACCCTAGAACTAACCGCCACCTCCCCCGGCCTCAAACCCGCCCAAGTCACTCTGCAAACAAAGTAGCACAGACATTCCTGTCTGTGCCAATCCTCACACTCACACCCTTCAAACCCACCATCCATGAAACCCGCCACTCTCCTCGCAACCACTCTCACCGCCGCCCTCGTCTCTGGCGCGGCAGCGCCAACTGTAAACCGTAAACCGGAAACCGTAAACTCCGGCGGCTCCGCCGCCGCCCCCAACATCATCTTCATCCTCACCGACGACCTCGGCTACGGCGACATCGGCTGCTTCTGGCAAAACCAGCGCAACGAATCCGGCAAGCCCGCCGGCGCGACGCCGAACCTCGACCGCATGGCCGCTGAAGGCGCGATGCTCACCCACCACTATTGCTCCGCCCCTGTCTCCGCCCCCTCGCGCGCCTCCATCCTCAGCGGCCTCTCCCAAGGCCACGCCAACGTCCGCGACAACCAATTCGACAAAGCCCTCGCCGACAACCACACCCTCGCCACCATCCTCCGCCAAGCTGGCTACTCCACCATAGCCATCGGCAAATGGGGACTCCAAGGCAAGGGCACTCTCCCCAACACCCCCGCCAACCCGCTCAATCGCGGCTTCGACACTTACTACGGCTACCTCCGCCACGCCGACGGCCACGAACACTACCCCAAAGAACGCGTCTACCACAGCACCACCAAACCCACCAAAAAATCCAAAAAACAAGCCACGCCGCCCGAAGACGACAGCGACGGCATCCCCGACGGTAAATTCAACGTCTGGGACAACCGCACCGACGTCACCTCCGGCCTCGACAAATGTTACACCGCCGACCTCTGGACCGCCCGCGCCAAAAAATTTATCATAGATCACGTCAAAGCCGCCGCCCCCGCCGACGGCGCGGCAGCGCCAACCGTAAACCGTGAACCGGGAACCGTGAACCGCGGCGGCTCCGCCGCCGCCCCCTTCTTCATGTATCTCGCCTACGACACCCCCCACGGCGTCGACGAATACCCCCCCTGCCCCTATCCCGCCGGCGGCGGCCTGACCGGAGGCGTCCAATGGCTCGGCACCCCCGGCCACATGATAAACACCGCCACCGGCAAAGTGGACACCTACTGCCACCCCGACTACGCAAAAAAATCCTGGCCCGAAGTCAACAAACGCTACGCCACAAGCGTCCGCCGCATCGACGACTGCGTAGGCGACCTCCTCCAACTCCTCAAAGACCTCGCCATCGACGACAACACCCTCGTCATCTTCACCTCCGACAACGGCCCCTCCATCGAGTCCGGCCTGCCCCAACACCTCTCGCCACAGTTCTTCGGCAGCTACGGCCCCTTCGACGGCATCAAACGCGACACATGGGAAGGCGGCCTGCGCGAACCCACCATCGCCCGCTGGCCCGCCCGCATCCCCGCCGGACGCACCATCACCGCCCCCAGCGCCCTCTACGACTGGCTCCCCACCTTCGCCGAAGCCGCGCACCTAGTCCCCCCCGCCAACACCGACGGCGTCTCCCTCCTCCCCAACCTTACCGCCGGTTCGTCTTCTGAAATTTCAAATCTGAAATCTGAAATTCCCACCGCCCTCGGACGCGGCACCAACCGCCCCAACGACTACCTCTACATCGAATATAACTACAAAGGCCGCACCCCCAACTACCCCGAATTTGAACCCGGCCACCGAGGCCGCCAGCGCAACCAAATGCAAACCATCCGTCAAGGCGACCTCGTGGCCGTTCGCTACGACATCAAAAGCGCGCAAGACGATTTTGAAATCTACGACGCAGTCACCGACCCCAAGGAAGCGCACAACCTCGCCGCGAAAGCCAAGAACACCCCCGAGATGCAAACCCTCCAAACCCACTTCAAGTCCCTCGCCCTACAATCCCGCCGCCCTGAACCCGACACCCACCGTCCCTACGACGCCGCCCTAGTCCCCGCAGTCTCCGCCCCCGCCGCCACCACCCCCGGCCTCGCGTGGTGCTACTACGAAGGCAATTTCCCTTGGACGCCCGACACCGCCAACCTCACCGCCCAAAAAACCGGCTCCACCCCCAGTGTTCAGCTTTCAGCCTTTCAGCCTTTCAGCCTTTCAGCCCTTTCCCCCAACGCCGCCATCGTCTTTCACGGCTACCTAAACGCCCCCGCCGACGGCGACTACATCTTCGCCCTCGCCACCGACACCGGCGCCCTCCTCCGCCTGCACCAAGCGACCATCATCGACGCCGACTACGCCTACAAACCCAACGCCACGCGCACCGCCTCCATCCACCTAAAAGCCGGACTGCACCCCATCACGCTAACCTACCACACCGACGGCAAACGCCCCCCCGCGCTCTCGCTCAAATGGCAACTCCCCGGCACCGCCGCCCTGCAACCCATCCCCGCCGCCGCCTTCGTGCAACCCATCCCCGCCGTCGTCATCGCGCAATAAAACCAATCTCGCTAAAGTTCTAACATCAATCATCCGCCATGAAAAAAACGCAACAAACACAAACAGGTGCCACGCGCCGCGATTTCCTCAAAACCTCCATGCTCATGGGCCTCGGCCTCGGCGCGTCGGGTTTGCTCCGACTCAACACCGCCAGAGCCGCCACCCCAGGCGACCCGTTCGGCCCAACCAAGGACTTCAGTTCCACCGGCGACATCAGCGCCACCCGCCCCCGCCCCGCAGGCAACAAACCCGTCTACGACCTGACCACCGCCCCCCTCGCCAAAGTCCGCGTCGCCATCATCGGCCTCGGCGGACGCGGCACCTCCGTCCTCAACAACATCCTCAACGTCGAATTCGCCGAAGTCACCGCCCTCTGCGACATCCTCCCCGAAAAAGTCGACCGCGCCCTCAAAGCCGCGAAAACCAAACGCGGCTTCACCCCCCGCGCCTATTCGGGTAGCGACAGCATCTGGGAAAAACTCGTCGAACAAGACAACATCGACGTCGTCTATGTGGACACGCCTTGGGAATGGCACGTCCCCATGTGCGAAAAAGCCATGCTCAACGGCAAACACGCCTTCGTCGAAGTCGCCGCCGCGCTCACCGTGGACGATTGCTGGCGCCTCGTTGACATCTCCGAAAAAACGCAACGCCACTGCCCCATCATGGAAAACTGCTGCTACGGCGAAGAAGAACTCTTCGTCCTCAACCTCACCCGCAACAACGTCTTCGGCGACCTCACGCACGGCGAATGCGCC
>Ga0123357_10001046_pt1 | contig 28431 bp, 22 predicted proteins | sample TergutEmb28metaG_FD_89873 | JGI IMG/M metagenome (GOLD analysis project Ga0123357, IMG submission 89873) | Embiratermes neotenicus P4 segment gut microbial communities from Petit-Saut dam, French Guiana - Emb289 P4 | ecosystem: Host-associated > Arthropoda: Insects > Digestive system > Gut ...
AAAAATCCTCATAACAACTACTGATTTTCAGCAAGTTATGAGGATAAATATGAGGTTCCTGGCGGACTCGAACCGCCGTAAACGGTTTTGCAGACCGGCGCCTAGCCACTCGGCCAAGGAACCATTTCTTTTTTGCGAGTGCAAAGGTAATAAAAATTATGAATTATGAATTATGAATTATGAATTTTTTATATTTTTAAGTCATCAACTGCCTAAAACGGATAGCCTACCGCAAAGTGCCAAGCCCAATTGTTTTTAAAATTCGGATGAAGAATCGCCCAGCTTTCTCTGCCTCTTCTACCCGGATCGTAGCCTTTCCATCCACAATCAAAACGTAACAGAAAGAAGTTCATATCCAAACGTAAGCCCAATCCGTAACCCATCGCAATCTGTTTGTAAAAAGAATTGAATTTAAAGACCCCGCCTTCCTGACCGGGATACTCTTTTATCGTCCAAATATTGCCTGCATCGATGAATGCCGCCGCTTCCAATTTCCAGAAAAAACGGGTGCGGTACTCGATATTGAGATCCAATTTGATATCCCCCGATTGAAAATAAAAATTAGCGGAATCGCTATGGAAATTTCCGGGACCCAATTCGCGAACCTGCCAGGCTCGTACGCTATTTGCTCCTCCGGAATAGTATCGCTTTTCAAAAGGAAGAATATCCGAATTGCCGTATGGAACGCCGATTCCTCCGCCAATACGCCAGGCTACAGAATTTTGATGATCGATAATGACGGTCCGCGCATAATCCACATCCCCCTTTACAAATTGAGCAAAATAGGTATTGAATAACTTGTATGATCCTTGTTCATTCTTTTGGTTTTTTAACAACGTATTTATTTCATAAAGCAAATTACCGGCCGATTCCAAAGAAAGTCGCAAGGTATGTGCATTTCGTTGTTTTCGCATGGGATCGAAGGTGGATTGGGTATAAGAATACCCCATGCCTACGATGAATTGATTGGAATAGCCGAAATATTTGGCATTCATCGGCAGCCGGTTTAAAAATATGGAATCGATACGGGGAAGATAGACGTAATCAATATCCAATAAATCAAATTGATGCCGACTGCTTGTACGGGTTCGTGGTTCCCAAATATACCGGAGTCCTCCAGAAAATAAAGTTCGATCATATTCGGGACGCGTTTGATGATTATAGCTCAGCGACAATTCCGTTGAAGTACGCATTTGTCTGGAAAGCGTATGGTTTACTAATGGAAATACAAACCGTGGAAAGTGGACGGAAATTTCACTGCCAAGCTCCCAGTAAGGATTGTTAAAGTTGGAAATGGCCTCATAAGCGCCGCGAACCCTGAAATTAAACGTTTCTGCTCCGCGAAATAAATTTCGATGGGTATAATTAATGGAAGAAGCGACCCCCAGATCACCGGCCGTATTTGTCCCTTCAATCGAATAACTGACCGATTGCTTTTTTGCCGGCATAGTCAAGATATAAGCATTCAGTCGAGCCGTATCTTCTTGTTGAAATTCTTCATACTGAATGTGAATATTACCCAAAGCATTCAAGGCTGCATACGATGAATAGGTAGCATCTTCCCTCAATTGCGAATAAGGCCTTTGAGGTATAAGAAAATTATTATTCAACAGGATTCCGGGACGAATGGTCGGTTTTTTCTTTTGGTAATAGATCGTATATTTTTCATTAACAATGCTGTCGGAGATTTGATATTCTCGTAGATTGCTTATTTTGAGCGGATCATAATCCAAATAGATATACACTTTGTTGAAATAATATTTCTCATGCAAGGTATCTACATAATTCCCGGCCGACTGTAACTTCCGGAAAGGGCCTAATTTCAGTTTGACATCTACCTGTTTTTTGGCAAGAGCGCTATCGATAGCATCGTACGAAATGTAGTATTTGTTAAAAGTATAATATCCTCTGTTTCGCAGTAAATTAGTGATACGTTCCCTCTCCCGGTCTAAAACATTCCTGTCGAACAACATACCCTCCTTAACTAAGGATAGCCGTTCGGAAGCCGGCTCCCCTTGTATATGCTGTAATAATTCGGAGTTTGCCAGCAGGTTGCGAATGCTGTCATCTTCAATGACGGACGAAAAATGACGAATACGATAAGGTTCGTTCCCTTTAATCCGGTAAATTACCCTGGCTTTCTTATCTTCAAGTGCTATGGAAGAAGAAACGTCGACATCCATATACCCGAGGTTGACAAAAAGCTTCTTCAACTCCACATCGGTTTTTGCGACCAATGTAGAATCGAAGATCACCGGCTTTTCTCCCACTTTTTTTAGAAAACGATTAATCCATCGGGTACTATCTTGTCCGGCCAGGTTATATACCTGAAGCCAGGTTTTATTTAGCAAAAACATTTTGAAATTCGGCTGCTGGCGTAAATAGGAAGTCAGTTCAAACGTTTTATAATTCGGAATATCCGATTCGATTTTGACCCGATCTAAAAGATATTCTCCTTCGGGAACAAATTTGGTTGAACTGCACGCATATAGAATCCACAGAACCGGGAAAAACAGCCAAAAATACCTGTTAAAAATTCTCATTTGTGCATTTATTTTTCAAATTTGCTTGCAAAGATAAGTGTATTAAGAAATAGTTTCTTAGTTTTGTTGAAAAAATAAATAAAAAAATGCTAAGTAAAAATAAAATTAAGCTTATCCGGTCGTTGGAAAAGAAAAAATACCGCAACGAAACCGCCTGTTTTTTAGCGGAAGGCAACAAATTAGTTGCAGACCTCATCTCTTTTTTCGAATGCGAGTGTCTAATCGCCAAAACGTCCTGGCTGGCTACCCAAGGCGATATCCGCGCCAAAGAACTGATACTGGCAGAGGAAAACGAAATAGAAAAAGCCAGCTTGCTGAAAACCCCGCAGGAAGTGTTAGCTGTCTTTCGCCAGCCGCAGTACGTTTTGGACAACGAACAGTTGAAGAATGAGCTGACTTTGGTTTTAGACGGAATACAAGACCCGGGCAATTTGGGAACCATTATCCGCTTAGCGGACTGGTTCGGTATCCGTCGAGTGATTTGTTCTCTGGATACTGCCGATGTGTACAATCCGAAAGCCATACAAGCCACGATGGGCGCAATTGCCCGTGTTCAGGTGTTTTATGTTGCACTTCCCGATTGGTTAAGCCAAAGAAAGGATATGCCGGTTTATGGCACTTTTCTGGAAGGGAATACGGTGTATACCGAAACATTATCCCCTGCCGGATTAATTGTCATGGGAAATGAAGGAAAAGGAATTAGCCCTTCGATCGAAAAGTGGATTACCCGGAAGCTCTATATTCCCGGCTACCCTCCCGGAACCGAATCGTCCGAATCGCTCAATGTAGCAGTAGCCACCGCTATTGTTTGTTCCGAATTTCGACGAAGACTTTTTATCTCGCCGTCATAACACTACCAGCTATAATTAAATCCGAAGCTCAACAACTCATTGAGCTGGAAATAACCCAATGCCGGATCTTTTACAATTTGTTTATTATCGTCGTACCTGACAAACAAATATACCACAGTGGAGAAATACCGGTTTATAGGCATATTCAACGTATTTTCAAATTCAGCCGTGACGGTTTCGTAATTCGTGAAGTAATAGAAGCGGGAATTGAAATTGACGTATTTATTAAAATAAAATAACCATCGGGCATTCACGGCCGACCCAAAGTTCATGAGATGCCGCGACCCTTCGTTAATACCGAACCGTGCCGGATCGATCGAAGGATTTAATACGGCTACATACTTAATGGACAAAGGAGACAAATCCAAATTAAAATTCACTTTTTTCCCTTTTACGCTCGGAAATGTTTTTTCTATCTGGTATCGCATTCCTAAAAAGCTCACGTTAATATACAATGGAGCAAAAGCAGAAGAAACGGCCTGTCTGGAATTTTCTCCAAAGTTTTTGAATAATTGGGTTTTGATTTCAATGTTCGACGAATAGAACCAATGATGGATGGCTTGAAGTCCAAAATCGCTGTATATTCGAACCAAATCTTCCCCGATGCTGCTATAATGGATTGTATCGTTCGGATTGGTATAAAGATTCAGCTTCCATTCGGCATAATTGTTTGCCTGAAATTTATCTTTCTTGTAATTAAACGTTAAATCGTGTCGATTGATTAAATTGATATTCCGCACACCTCCCATATACCAGTTTTTCGAAATGTAATTCTGCGAAAGTTGAATTTTATGGTTCCCATTGTAAAACCAATATCTCTTTTTAGGCGCCAGCCGTTCGGGTTTAGCGGTCTTATCGATGGGCAAATCATAATCGATTTTAAATAAAAACTGGAAGATATTGGAACCTAACTTTTCTAACGGTTCTACTTTTCCGATAAAATCGGCAGTAGTATATTTTATCTGCCTCAAATTATTTCTCATGAGGGAATCGTAAGCCAAGCGGTTAATGGCGTTTTTACGATAGACATCGGCAAATAAGCGGTGGGTAGAGATACGAAACGGAGGAAACAACGGTTTTGTCAACGGGCATGCCGGCGTTAAGGTTTGAAACGAACGCCAGTGATTTTCGTCAAAAATAACAGGAAAAGCCAGCGTATTAAAAATAACCGTATCCGGATAGGCGATTGAATTCGGATTCGGATTCTGGATCATTGGCTCGATTGTTTTATAGAAGACCTGTTTGTTAGCCTCCTCTTGAGCATAGACTCGAATCGTAACCATGAATAAAAGCAAGAAAAGTAACGCTGTGCGAAAAGGCGTCTTTGAGAAAAATGCCATACGATGAACTTTATATTTTTGCGAAATTACATATAAATTTTGTTATCACAATGGATTCTTGTACTTTTGTATTCAAATGTAAAAAATAGTACCTGTTTCAAATGTCGTTTTTAAATAGTTAACGATGTCCTCCGAATTTTTTATTGCCAAAAGGATCTATAGTGACCGGGGCGAAAGTCGGAATGTTTCTTCTCCGGCCATACGTGTCGCAACAGTCAGCATCGCTATCGGATTAGCGGTAATGATTCTTTCCGTCGCGATAGTCATCGGATTCAAGAAAGAAATACGGGAGAAAGTCATCGGATTCGGGTCTCACATCCAAATCAGTAATTTTGAGATAAATCCTTCGTTTGAAATGAAGCCGGTTGCTGTCAGCGACACCTTAATGGATTATTTGCAAAACCACTTCAATATTCTCAGGGTCGAACGATTTGCCACTAAAATAGGAATTATCAAAATGCCGGAAGATTTTCAAGCAGTTGTTTTCAAAGGTGTTGATGAACAATACAATTGGGATTTTTTCCGGGCGAACTTGGTTGAAGGATCAGTTTTGAATATTCGCTCCGATTCAACCCTTTCGGACGTACTTATTTCTCGAACGATTGCCGGAAAACTGAATTTGAAATTAGGCGATTCGTTCACTGTTTATTTTATTCAAGATCCCCCGCGTGCCCGGAAATTCCATATTGCAGGGATTTATCAGACTTATTTTTCGGAATACGATAAGATGTTTGTATTGTTGGATATCAAACAAATTCGCCGGCTGAACCAATGGGACGACGACATGGTGAGCGGTTTGGAAATCTATGTGAAAGATTATAATCGCTTAGATGCAACGACCGATTCGCTCTATTTCGAACTCCAAATACAAAAAGACCGCTTGGACAATACGTTCCTTACGCAATCGGTCAAACAAATGAAACCTGAAATTTTTGACTGGTTAAGCGTTTTAGACATTAACGTTATCGTTATTCTTGCTTTGATGCTTGTGGTCGCCGGATTTTCCATGATCTCCGGACTGTTAATTATCATTTTGGAAAAAATTAATATGATTGGCGTACTAAAATCTTTGGGACAAAGCAATACAAGCATACGAAAAATTTTTCTTTACCTTTCTGTTTTTATAATCGGTAAAGGATTGCTTTGGGGAAACATTTTAGCGATAAGCTTTTGCTTGATTCAACACTATTTCGGAATAGTAAAACTCAATCCGGAAGTATATTATCTTACGAAAGTTCCGGTTGATATTTCCATTCCGGCAATCTTACTCATCAATGCGGGCACCCTTCTGGTTACTTTGGTCATGTTAATAGGCCCATCCTATTTGGTTGCCGGCATTTCACCGGCAAAGACCGTACGATTCGAGTAAATATATTTTTTTCAAAAAAGAGTTTGATATTTGAAAGAATACACTACCTTTGTCGATTCATTTGCAGTATTTTGTATTGATACATAAAATATCGTTTTGAAAATTAATCAATTATAATAAGTATAGAATGAAAATTACGCTAAAAAAAACAGAGGAGGTAGATGCTACCATAACCGTTGAAGTAGAAAAAGCCGATTATGTAAATGAAGTAGAAAATTCTTTGAAAGATTTGCGGAAAAATATCGTTTTACCGGGATTTCGTAAAGGAATGGCACCGCCTTCATTACTTCGGCAAAAATACGGAAAATCCGTCCTTGCCGAAGAAATCAATAAGTTGGTATCCCAAAAGCTTTCCGACTATATTGCGAAAAAAGAGGTGGCTATTTTAGGTGAACCTTTACCTGCGAACGATCAGACACCCGTTGATTTTGATAAACAGGAAGATTTTGTTTTCATTTTTGATGTAGGTTTGGCACCCGACATTGAAGTCCAATTGACAAAGGAGGATCATTTCCCGTATTATCGTATTCAAGTAACTGAAGAAATGATTGATAAACAAATCGAACGCTTCAAGATCCAGTTAGGAACTCATGAACCGGCCGATAACGTAGAAGGTAACGATATAGTAAAGGGTCGCTTAGTTGAATTGGACGAACAGGGAGAACCGAAAGCCGGCGGAATTGCTCAAGAAAGCGCTGTGTTAATGCCGTTGCATATAAAGAATGAAGAAGTGAAGGCGAAATTCGATAACGCCGCGTTTCTTTCTTCAATTATTTTTAATCCTCATACGGCTTACGATGGAGATGAAACGGAATTAGCTTCTTTTCTGAATATTAAAAAAGAAGAAGTGAAAGACCATACCGGCAATTTTTCGTATGAAATAAAAGAAATTACCCGCTTCAAAGAAGCTGAATTGGATCAGAAATTGTTTGATAAAGTACTCGGAGAAGGAACGGTTGATTCGATAGAAGCTTTTCGTGAAAAAATAAAAGAAAACTTAACCCTGCAATTAACTCCTGAAAGTGATTACAAATTTATTCTTGATGCACGAAAATTGCTGGAGGAAAAGGCTTCGGATGTACAACTTCCCGATGCGTTCCTAAAGCGTTGGCTATTGGCTTCCGATCCGAAACGGACGCCGGAATCATTGGAGGAAGAATATCCGAAAATTGCAAATGATTTGAAATTTCACTTGATCAAGGAACATTTGATTGAGATATACGAAATTACAATTGAAGAAAACGAACTGCTGGAGTATGCCCGGCAAGCAACTCGCGCACAATTTGCACAATTTGGAATGACCGACATTCCCGACGATTACTTAGAAAAATATTCTCAGGAAATGCTTAGTAAAAAAGAGACCTACCGCTCGCTGGGCGATCAATTGTTTGAAGCTAAATTGATAAAAGTAATGAAAGAGCAAGTCACTTTGGATTCTCAGGAAGTATCTGTCGAGGATTTCAACGAATTAATTAAGACCAAATAAATAATAAAACAATGAACGATTTTAGAAATTTTGCAGTAAAACATCTGGGAGTTAACGGTTTGGTATTCGACGATGTTGTGCGGTCGCAACGGGAATATTTGAACCCGTACATATTGGAAGAACGCCAGATGAATGTTACTCAATTGGATGTATTCTCCCGCCTGATGGCCGACCGCATTATCTTTCTGGGAACGCAAATCGACGATTATACGGCAAATGTCATTCAGGCACAGTTGCTTTATTTAGAGACTTCCGATCCGGGAAAAGATGTTTCGCTCTATATTAATTCGCCGGGCGGTTCCGTCTATGCGGGTTATGGGATTTACGATACCATGCAATATATTAATTGCAAAATCCGTACGATTTGCACGGGTATAGCCGCTTCTTTTGCTGCCGTTTTATTGGTAGCCGGCGAAAAAAGCTACCGTTCGGCTTTGAAGCATTCCCGGGTGATGATTCATCAACCGCTGGGAGGAGCGCAAGGGCAGGCTTCCGATATTGAAATCACGGCGCGGGAAATCTTGAAGATAAAAAAAGAAATTTACACGATTATTTCCGAACATTCGGGCCAAACGTATGAGAAAGTGTTGCAGGACGGCGATCGTGATTTCTGGATGACGGCGCAGGAAGCAAAAGACTACGGCATGGTGGATGAAGTATTAATTAAAAAGGGCAACAATGGCTAAATACCAGCAACAATGCAGTTTTTGCGGACGATCCGAAAAAGAAGTAAAAATGCTGCTTACCGGCATAAACGGTTTTATTTGCGACGACTGTGTGGAACATGCGTATGAATTTGTCAAAGATACGGTCAAGGAATCGAAGGACAAAGGCCCGTTTGCCATTTCAAGAGACGAATTACCGTACCCGAAGGAAATAAAAACGTTTTTAGACCAATACGTGATTGGACAAGAGGAAGCGAAACGCTATCTGGCCGTTTCCGTTTACAACCATTACAAACGTTTGCTGCAAAAAGCCGACAGTGAGGATGTGGAAATTGAAAAGTCAAACATCATCATGGTGGGACAAACGGGAACCGGGAAAACACTCTTAGCAAAGACCATTGCCCGTTTTTTGAAAGTCCCTTTCGCCATTGTCGACGCTACGGTCTTGACCGAAGCCGGATATGTTGGAGAAGATATCGAGAGCATACTCACCCGGTTGCTTCAAGTTTCGGACTACGATGTGAAAGCCGCCGAAAAAGGCATTGTATTTATTGACGAAATAGATAAAATTGCACGAAAAGGCGATAACCCATCCATCACCCGCGATGTAAGCGGGGAAGGCGTACAACAGGGTTTGCTCAAATTGCTGGAAGGTTCGGTCGTAAACGTTCCGCCACAAGGAGGACGTAAACATCCCGAACAGAAATTGATTCCGGTCGACACCAAAAATATTTTGTTTATTTGCGGTGGCGCTTTCGACGGAATTGAAAAGAAAATTGCCCAACGGATGAATACCCAGGTTATTGGATATACTTCCATTCAACAAACGGCGCATATCGATCGCAACAACTTGATGCAGTATGTCGCTCCCCAAGATTTAAAAGCATTCGGATTAATCCCTGAAATCATTGGCCGCTTACCTATACTCACCTATCTCGATCCTTTAGACCGGACGGCTTTACGAGCTATTCTTACCGAACCGAAAAATGCGATTATCAAGCAATATATCAAGATATTCGCTATGGATGATATCTCGTTGGCTTTCGACGATGAAGTACTCGAATATATCGTGGACAAAGCCATTGAATATAAATTGGGTGCTCGAGGATTGCGTTCTATAACAGAGGATATCATGATGGATGCCATGTTTGAACTGCCGGCCTCCGGGAAAAAGAAATTTTTTGTCAATCTGGAATACGCAAAGTCGAAAATTGAAACTTCTTTTAAATTGCGTTCAGCCTAATGGGAATGATTTTAAATTATTTTTCGTTATGAGATAAAAAAAAACAGGAAAAGTTTGTATTATTTGAGAACAATGCTATAACTTTGTTTGAAAAAGAATCCGGTTTTAAACATATATGGCGAAGAAAGATTTTTTAATAGAGCAACTTAAGAAGAATTTTGGTTTTGATACTTTCAAAGGGAACCAAGAAAATGTAATCCGTAGCATTATGGGAGGGCGCGATACTTTTGTGCTAATGCCCACTGGAGGTGGAAAATCCCTGTGTTATCAATTACCTTCCCTTTTATTGGAAGGAACCGCTTTGGTAATTTCGCCTCTCATTGCTCTGATGAAAAATCAAGTCGATGCCATGCGGAATTTTAGTGAAGACAACGGAGTTGCCCACTTTATTAATTCCTCTTTAAACAAGGCGGCCATTGATAAAGTGAAAGAGGATATACGTGCAGGGAAAACCAAATTGCTATATGTGGCTCCCGAATCGTTGACTAAAGAAGAAAATATTGAATTCCTCAGGCAAGTACCGGTGTCATTTTATGCGATTGACGAAGCTCACTGTATTTCGGAATGGGGACATGATTTCCGTCCCGAATACAGACGCATTCGACCAATAATTAATGAAATAGCGCGTCGCCCCTTGATTGCCCTTACTGCGACGGCTACCCCTAAAGTCCAGCATGACATTCAAAAAAATTTGGGCATGATGGATGCCGCTGTCTTTAAATCTTCTTTCAATCGACCGAATTTGTATTACGAAGTAAGGCAAAAAGGCAAAGATATTGATCGGGAAATTGTCAAATTTATTAAAGCTAATTTGGGAAAATCCGGGATTGTTTATTGTTTGTCCCGGAAAAAAGTAGAAGATTTCACTGAAATTCTGAAAGCAAACGGAATCAATGCTTTGGCTTATCATGCGGGCATGGACTCCCAAACGCGATCCGAAAACCAGGATGCCTTCCTCATGGAAGAATCGGAAGTGATTGTGGCTACCATTGCTTTTGGAATGGGAATTGATAAACCGGACGTTCGCTATGTCATTCATTATGATATCCCTAAAAGCTTAGAGGGGTATTACCAGGAAACCGGGCGAGCCGGTCGCGACGGTGGAGAAGGGAAATGCATTGTTTTTTATGCCCACGCCGATTTACAAAAATTGGAAAAATTCATGCAGGGAAAACCTATCTCCGAGCAGGAAATCGGCAAACAACTTCTGGAAGAAACCAGAGCATACGCCGAAACTTCCGTGTGCCGGAGAAAAGTTATATTGCATTATTTTGGAGAAGAATATACTGAAGATAATTGTGGAAATTGCGATAATTGTTTAAATCCTAAAAAGCAAGTGGAAGCAAAAGAGTTATTAATTTCAATCTTAGAAACCGTTGATCTGATAAAAGATAAATTTAAAGCAGATCACATCATCAACATTCTTCAAGGAAAAACAACCTCGGAGATATTGTCTTATGAACATAATGAATTGGATATTTTTGGTTCTGGAAAAGATGAAGACGAAAAAACATGGAATACGGTTATCCGGCAAGCAATGATTGCCGGCTTCCTGGATAAAGACATTGAAAATTACGGTTTGTTGAAATTAACGCCGGCAGGACGTAAATATTTAGCAAATCCTACTTCATTTACCATAACCCAAGACAATGATTTTGACGAAGAAGACCCATCCGAAGAAACTCCGTTGCGAGGAGGGGCTTCCTGTGCCGTCGATCCTGTATTGTATTCTATGATGAAAGATTTACGGAAGAAGTTAGCTAAGAAATTAGAAGTTCCTCCGTATGTAGTCTTTCAAGACCCTTCCCTGGAAGCAATGGCAACTACCTACCCGGTCACTCTGGAGGAATTACAAAATATTCCGGGTGTGGGCTCCGGAAAAGCCAAGCGGTATGGCGAAGAGTTTATTGCGCTTATTAAACGTCATGTTTCCGAGAACGAAATCGAACGTCCCGAAGATCTGCGTGTGCGAACCGTGGCCAACAAATCCAAACTCAAAATATCGATCGTGCAAAGCATTGACCGAAAAGTGGCTTTAGACGATATTGCCCTCACCACCGGCTTGGAATTTTCGGAATTGCTCGATGAAATTGAGGCTATTGTTTATTCCGGTACGAAAATCAATATCGATTATTTTCTCAATGAAGTGATGGACGAAGATCATATCGAGGAAATATACCTCTATTTCAAAGAATCGGAAACAGACGGGTTGGAAGATGCAATTGAAGAACTGGGTGGCGATTACACAGAAGAAGAAATTCGATTAGTCCGCATTAAATTTATTTCCGAGTTAGCCAATTAACGCGTAACGGCAAGCTATAAAAGACAAAAGCGATAAAAAGACACCGCTTTCGATAATGAATTTGATAAACCATGAAAAGATATTTTCTAATCGGATTACTTATTTTTTTGCCTTTTGGAATGATTCGAGGGCAAATGGCGGTCGATACTTCTCTTTTGAAAATTGAATCCAATTTTTTAACTCAACGGAAGGTCTTTCCCCTCGAAAAACTTCATCTGCATACCGACCGGAATTGGTACGTGCCCGGCGAAAAAATATGGTTCAAAGCCTATCTTACGGATGCAGCCACTCTCCAACCCGTAATTCATAGCCGGTATGTGTATGTAGAACTGATCAATGCTCAAGATTCGCTGATCAACCGGGTGATGATACGTCCGCAATACGGTATGTTTTACGGTTATCTCTTTCTTTCGGAAAACATTCCGGAAACCGGCCGGCTATCCGGATACTCCCTGTTACCTTCTGGGCCATTGCAGGGGGATGGTGTTTCACTTTTCGGCTATTCAGGGGATTGCGGGCCAAACCCGCAATGACATCGCCTTTCCTGAAAATGAGTTACCCGGCGGCATCCTGCAGTTTGTTTTATTCGACGAACAGATGCATCCGTTAAGCGAGCGGTTGGTATTTTGTAAGAATTACGATACAGTCCAAGTAGAGTTTCACACCGATAGTGCAACCTATCGATCACGAGAAAAAGTGATGGCCAGCGTATCTCTCACCGATTCCATTGGAACTCTTTTCACCGGAAATATGTCTGTGGCAGTAACGGACGACAAGGATATTGCCGTCGATTCTACGACAACTATTTTCTCTACATTGTTGCTTTCGTCGGAGTTGAAAGGGTATATCGAAAATCCGGCCTACTATTTGCAGGACAATCGCGAATCGGCTCTTGCCCTGGATTATCTGATGCTGACGCATGGATGGAGAAGGTACAATATTCCGGAGGTAGTCAAAGGAAATTATACCACGCCCCAGATTCCGTTTCAAACCAGTGAAGAAATCTCCGGACAGGTGAAAAGCTGGTTTCGTTCCAAACCCGTACCCGGTAGCGAGATCGTCGTTCTATCGAAAGATGGGGATTTGGGGTCGGCGACTTCGGACGAAAACGGCGCATTTACATATTCCGATTTTGAATATCCCGACAGTACCTCTTATTTTGTACAGGCTCGTGGAAAGAAAGACAGCCGCAGGGTGGAGCTTGTTTTGGATAGCGTACGGTTTCCGCCGCTAATCCATGCGCAAAGTTTTGTCGTAAAAACTCCGGTAAGCCAGGAGGAATCAAACGCATTTATGATGAAGGCAGAACAGCGTTCGAGATACGACAGCGACATGCAGGTGATTCTGTTGCACGAAGTAGAAGTGACGGCGCGGAGAAGGATGGAAAGGAAAGATGAACCTCGACTTGATTTTATGGAAAACGAATTTTCGGATATGACTCTGCGAAGAGAAAATTTTGAAAAACAGTACCCTCTATTTGTTACTGATATACTTCGGGGAATTGCCGGAGTAATGGTATTCTCCAACGGACTCATATCTATCCGTGGCGGAGGTCTTCCTCTTGTTTTAATCGACGGATTGCCTGTCGATTGGCCATCTCCTCGCAGTGCGATAAAATCTATTTACCAGTCTCCGTTGGAAATGGTCAGTGTGCAGGATGTGGAAAGTATTGATATTTTCAAAGAGGCTGCGAGTGAAGTTATATTTGGTGTACGTGGAGATAACGGAGTCATCAGTATCACCACCCGGAGAGGAATCGATGCTGTTCGCGAAGCAGAAAAAATGCGTGAAGGAAAAGTCCATAATTATGCCGTATATACTCCTTTAGGTTACCAAAAGCCGGTGGAATTTTATTCGCCCAAATATGAAACTTTGGAGGAAAAACAATCCACTATCCCCGATTACCGGACTACCATTTTCTGGAAACCCGACCTCCTTATTTCCGATACCACAGGGGCAAATTTTGAGTTTTATACCTCCGATTTTCCAACGACCTATTCCGTCGTTATCGAAGGATTAACCGACGATGGCAAGCCGGTTCACTACTGCGGGAAGGCTGCGATGACGGTGAAATAATAGTTTCCGACTTGGAATGATTTAACCTGTTCCTCTGCTTTTCTCTTTATATCATAAATAATTACATAGAGAAAAAAGACTTTCCGATTTTTTCTTAACCAAAAATTTGGAATTTTCGAAATTTATGCTTATCTTTGTGAAGGCTTACCGTTATGCTCGCATTTGAAACGTGCTTCTAATGGTAAGGATGTAACAAAGATAAACTGAGAAAGGATTTCAGGAAAACCGTAAGGAATGGATTACGATCTATTTCCTTCTTTTATTTCTCATTGGAGAGGTTTCTTTCATTTAATCTTTTAGTAAGTGATTCTGTCAATTGTAAACGATTTTTTCAGTATGGAAAAAATCGTTTTTTTTTGTTTTATTTTATAAAAGGCCGAGGGTCTTTAAAGTAGAAGACAGGTGTCTTTAAAAAAGATGACAGTGTCTTTAAAAAAGAAGACGGTGTCTTTAAAAAATAAGACAAGTGGAAGTGGCAAAGAGGCAGTATTTCCGGATTCAGGAAGTCAAAAAAAGGAATCGTTCTTTTTTCGGCTAAAATTTCGGAGTGAAATTCCTTAAAAATATTTAAAAATGCAGGGGGGAGAATCTCGGATTACCCCAAAATTTGAGGAAAAAAAACAGATACAAAACAACATTGCTGTTGCAATTGTGACAGTAAATACGGAATAAACAAACCTTAAATACGAATAATGATTTCTTAATCAATTAACTCAAATTTTAATGCGTTGACTCTATTAGGCATTCTTAAGAATAATTATTGTAAAATATTTTTTTTTTTAAGAATGTATCACTACTTTTGTTCCTGTTATTTTTACAAATTCAACTTACAAATTAAATATTTTGAATTAGACAGTTGTAGTTTTTTTTAGCATGAGAAAAAAGTATAGTTACTTATTCTGCATAGGATGGAAGAATTAGAAGACGCTGAATATATACTTCCCAAAGAACTAATTTCTAAAAAAATTTCATAAACGATGGTAACACAAATAATAATTGGATATAGTTTTTTCGTATTAATTGGTATAGTGTTTGTTATATTTGTACTTACTATGCGTAAAAGGAATAATGTCCATGCTGTCATTTCAGGCCTAACTGAAAACCCCAAAGAACAATCGAATAAAGAGTCTTATTCTATATGCGATTTTCACAAAATGAGAAATTACAAAAATGGGATATCTAATTTTGCTGTTTTTGAGAAGGGTGTTATCTTTGGAATTTCTTTAGAGCCGCTTGGCATCCATTGTGGGGATGGACTATTAATTCAAAAATTCGATGATAAGCAAAGAGAAAATATCAAAGATAACAAACTCATAGAAAAAAATGATATTATTCTGCTCACTTATAAAAGGGATAAAAGCAAAATAAAAGGACTTAAATCGAGACGTTTTATTCAATTTCTTGATATATCATTACCAGAAAAAGAATTACGTGAATCTATTGAGACTAATAAGCCAACAGATAATGGACTTCAGATAGAGGAGAGAGTAAATCAAAATACAATTGATGATTTACTTAACAGAATTGAAAAAGAAAAAACGAAATTATCTTTAATAAACCCTGATGAAGACGCGAAAGCAGATAAGAAAGAGGCATTCAATTACATACTTTCAATAACTTATCGAAATAATAACACCGACAATCAATTTTATGCTCATTATTCCATTCACAGTATAAAAAAGCTCTTTGGGAAAGCTATATATATTATTCTAAGAGAAAATATTGATAGTAGCGAAATTATGGAAGAATTTAAAGTTAAACATAAAAATAAAGTAGCATAAAATAAATTTTTACGCATTGCAATAAATTTACAATTGTGCTTAGTCCCAATAAATTACGCATTTTCCTCCACCCACCTCGCGACGCCATCCTCCCTGTTGGAGCGAATAACTGCCGTGGCAAGCGCTTTTAATTCCGGCTTTGCATTTTCTACCGCATAACACTCGTCTGCCGCTTCAAAAAGGGATACATCGTTCGGGCCATCGCCAAAGGCAGTCACCCGGTCACAGGATAGCATGGCTTTCAATACCTGCATCGATTTTGCTTTGGAGGCATTCGACGGCATGATTTCAAGCCATTGCATGCCACTGTACGAACCCCGGTAATAGTCTAAATTCAGACGCTTGTCCTGCATCAGAATTTCATACGCATGCGCCAATACCGTTTCTTCGGCGTTGCATACGAAGTAGAACATCTCGCCTTTATACAATTCGGCTTCCTCCTCCAGATGACGAAAAGAAGCATCGCCCTCGCACCGGCGAAGTTGAAACTTTACTCCTTCGGTGTCGTATTTTGTAACGTGCGAAGAACATTCCCGGCCGTCGATAAAAGAATAGGCAATAGGATAGATACCCTGCGAAGTCAAGAATTCGCGAATATCTTTTACTTCCTTTGGTGTGAAACAGGTAGAATACAAGACCTCGTTGGTAGCGCTATTTTTGATAAGTGCGCCATTGTAAACGATCACGGGAAGTTGGATATTGATTTCCATCATTACTTTGGCAGCAGTGAACGATGGCCGGGCGGTAGCATACGAAAACAGTCCGCCTCCTTTTATCCAGCGATTGATGACCTCGGCGGTATAGGGCGAAAGTGTTCCCTCCGGGCGCAAAAGCGTACCGTCCAGATCCGATAGGTACAGGATTTTACCGGCTCCTTTGCCGGTGTTATTTTTTTCAATCATTGTTGTTCAGTTAATATCATATTTTCCAAGACTGCCCGCACGCCTTCGGGTCGTAACCAGCCATACCCTCTGTTTTGCAAATCGGGGATCAGGATGTTGTTAAATTCTTCGTCCGTCCAGTTGGGGTGAAGGGTGAGGAAGATTTCCAAATAGGGGCGGGCGCCTTCGTTCCAGTCTGACCAGCCGGGGAATTCGTATTCGAAATCCAGTTGATGCGCACATACCATACCATTTGTATAAGAAGAATAAAGAACATGTCTATTCGAATCATAATAAATATCTTCAATTGTTTGATTCCATATTACATGATATTCTTGAAAAGTATGCAAAATTTCTCTATTCCGGAAATCCACTATCCGGATGCATCCATCAATATGCCCGGCAAAAATAAAAGAATTGTCAGGAGAAATTGCCACAGCTTCTACTCCTTGATTATCTTGATAAAGTTCCAAATATTTGTAGGTAGACAAATCCCAGATGAATACACTGCAATAAACTCCAAAAACAACCAGTTTACCATCTTTGCTAACAGCTAAAGAGGAAACTTGTGCTAATAGATTTGTACATGGAGGAATAAAAATCGTAGCACTGCAATGTTCTCCTGGTTGACAATTTAAATTTGGATCAAATTCTCTCATAATAATCACAGCTTGTGATTTTTGAGCCTTCCGTTGAATACTTCCTCCCATGAAACACTTATACCCATCTGGGCTCGTCGCCAAAGAACAACAGCTTGTATCTTCAAATACGGGCAACCCTCTACCCAGTTTTTTATTTTTAATATCCAAAATTACCAAACAATGTTGGTTATACATCGATTTTTTTTCAGTCATGTACGCATACCTCCCGTCTGGACTGATGCATAACTGCCTAATAGAAATAGAAGCGCTCCATATACAGTCTCCGGAGGATGTATTCCATATTTTGACTGTATCATCATTGGCGGCAGATACAACATACATATTGTCAGGAGTAAAAGCGGCACAGGTCACCAAATCCGAATGTCCTGTATAGGTTTGTATAATCTCGCCGGTTTTTGCATTCCTCAAATTGAGTTCTTTGCTTCCACCAAAAGTTAATAAATATAATCCGTCGTGTGTTACACTTATTGATTTACCTGCTGCATAAAAGTTTAATATCCTTTGACAGGAACGAATAGATTGAATACGGCAATATTTACTAATCTGAAGGCAAAGATGTTCATATTTTTCTGATTGGGTGAACCCTGTGATTTGACGAGCAGAATTAAGAAAAAACAACGCTTCGGATATGTTCTTTTTTGCGATGGATTGTTTTATTTTTTCTGTAAATTCTCTTATTTGAGATTCGAAAAGAAGCAATGTGTCAACGGCTTTTACCTGTTGCAGGATATAGTCTGATTTCCATTTCAAGGAAGGAATTGTAAATAAAACAAATCCTTTGTTTTTTTTCTGGGAGATCATTTTTTTCCCATCAGGAGTAAAAAACAAAGAACAATGGTGATTGATACTTCCGCTAAAGTAGGTATTGAGGACTATTTGTCTATCATTGAAAATATCGAATAATAGGTGAGGAGAAACTTCAAATATATGGTTAAACAACGCATACTTTCCATCAGAACTAACAGAAACAGTTTGAACAGCTTCAATATAATCACTATTGCATGTTTTTAAACACTGACCATTTTGTGCATCATATAAAGCAAAGGATTTTTCAGATTTAAACACAATATAGTTTCCATTGTAACCGAATGATGTAGTTATATCTGAATTTGCAGTTATTGTAGAAACATGAATAAACGAATTTTCTGAGAAATCAATTATTTCATACGTATTATCCGAGCAACGTTTACATACCCGTAATTTATCTTTTGCAAAACATCCATCCAATAGTTTCATTTCCTTTTTATCAAGGCAAATTAATTCATTCCGAGTTTGTATTTCATAAACGATGAGACGGGATGCCGTATGAAACAGTACTAATTTATTATCTTCACTGATAGAAATAGCTTCTAAGTAAGATATTGAATTGATGTTAAAAGTTTGTATTCGTATCTTTTGATGAATATTCCACATTTCAACAACCTCACTGTTACTTATCGGACAGAACATGATATATTGTTCATCTTTACTCATGCATATTTGACCATTAACATAAAAGTCAGTCTTTTCATGAGAAAACACGGATTTGGGCATTTCCGGCATTTTTTTGCATTTTTCAAGTAGTAAATAAATCTCTTTCTTTCCATCGTCATCAGCTACTTTTTCAGCAGATTCAAGGCAATCAATGGCGTTTTCCACATCAAAACGCAACATATGGATTTTAGCAAGCAATATGCCTGTCTGCCAAGAATTACCCATTATTTTGTGTAAAGTAAAAAGCTGGTGAACAGCTTCAAAATCTTCTATTCTCTTCTCCTGCCAAAGATGTACCGTTTGATTATACATTGATACCGGATGGTTGGGTTCCTTTTTCAGCGCCTCATCCCAATACCTCTCCGCGTCCTCCTGTTTTCCCAAGTCTAAATAACTCAGAGCGCGGTTGTTCAAGCTGTCGGCCGTATTCGCTGCCGCTTTGGGTACAGGCCGTCCATATTCCTTGCCGATTTCAGTCCGGTAGATTTTCAACAACTCGTCTTCGACTACACCAAAATCACTTGGCCGTTCCGCTTCGTCTATCTTGAAACACCAACGCAGTAACTGTTTCATGGATTTAGGAATCGGAATCTTTGCTCTTCCAAAGTAATATTCACACTCTTTTCCTGCAGTTACACCATCTCCTCCTCCCTCTTTCCATGAACAGTCGCCCAAAAACATTTCCAGAACAGTGACTGCCCAGCTCCAGATGTCAGTGCGGCAGGTCAAGTCTTTTCCACTCCTTACCTTTTGTTCGGGAGAACGATAAAGCCACGAATAGGCAACATCGGTATACGCAATTATTTCCCTTGCCGAGGAAATACCGAAGTCCGTAATTTTTACCGTACCATCCGTCGACCGCAGTATATTGGATGGTTTCACGTCGCGGTGAATCAATGTCATCTCGTTGGCATAGCGCAAGCCACGGACGATCTGAATGGATATGTCCAAGATACGTTCCAGAATTTCTTTTTTATTGTTATCCTGGCTGTTGTACAATTTTCCATTCCCATGGTCGATAAAGTCTTCTAAATTACCACCCTCCACCCATTCGGAAAAAATGGAAGGAATGCCATCTATTACACGAACATAATGACAGGTAGCTATATGCGGATGCAGCCCGAGTTCCATGGCGCGTTCACATTCCCGTGTAAAACCGGCCTTCTGTTTTTCCGTTTGGAAATGTTTCTTGTTAGGTCGCTTCATAGCCAGATACACATCCCAATTCCTGTGGTGAACCTTATATACAATTCCCATGCCTCCCTCATATCTTTCCGGTTCGACACGGTAAAGGTCGAGGAGGAGGTCGCCTTCCTTTATTTGCGGCAGTTCATTGCTTGTTGCTGTAGCAGATACAGCTTCCAGTACGTGGGATTCCTGGGCCGTAGGGGTAGGGGCAAGTAAATCATCGGATGGATTCGCAGCGTTGTCGTCGTTCATGGCGTTCTCCTTTCTGTTATTCAATTTTTATATATACAACCGCAATATTATCCTTTCCGCCAAGGGCATTGGCTTTTTTCGCCAGCATCTCGCACACCTGTACGGGATCTTCCGACGATTGCATGAGGGAAGGGAAGACAGCGTCGTCCATCATCCCATGCAGGCCATCGCTGCACAAAAGAATTTGGTCGCCGGGGCCAATTTCTTCGGTAAACACGTCGGGCATGGCAGGCGGCTCCATTCCCACAAAATCAGTAAGGACGGAACTTGCCGGATGATGGCGGGCTTCTTCTTTGGTTATTATACCCTTTTGAACATATTCGGCTGCCATGTTATGATCTTTTGTCACTTGGTGGATTGTTTCCTGGGTATGCGGCAGAAGATACCCGCGACTGTCGCCGATATTTACAAACAGGGCGCGATTGCCTACCAGCCAAACACCTGACAAGGTGGCGCCAAAGTCAAAATCGTCGCCTTTATTGCCGTATTTGTAGATCGTATCGCTAAGCACACGGATTTGTCCGGCCAAAAGCACGGCAGCATATTCCAGCGACGGCTCTTTCTTTACTTTGCTCGATATCTCCTTCACCATGTTGGGCAAAAGTTGCCGGATGAGTTTGGAAGTACCGCCTCCGTTGGCCAATCCCCCCATGCCGTCGGATACGGCGTAAAAACCGATTTTTGGGCATACAATCACTTCATCTTGATTGGATTTGCGCTTCAGTCCGATGTCGGTCAGCGCGCCGGCCGAAAAGCCGTAGTCGAAAAAGGAAGTATGTGTTGTCATAAGGATAAAGCATTTTTAATTTCGTTTTTCAATTCCATAGCCGACTGTATGCCTATTTCGGGGTCATCGATAAGCGCCTTATCCATGACTTTTGCCAGGCGAGGGGGAATATCCGGCACTCGCTTTCGTATGGGAATCGCTTTTGTTGAGGTAGCTACATCGACTTCATTGCCTGTGATAATATTTTTGGGCGGAAATCCGGTAAGCATATAATAGTAACCGGCTGCGGCAGCCCATACATCCACTTCCGGTTTTGCATGAAGATAGTCGCGTATCTGTTGCCGCGCTACAAATCGCAGATCGCCACGAAATTCATGCGGAGGCGTTCCGTTTGGTCCGGTTAATCCTGCCGTCCGATAAGCTTTAGAAATTCCCAAATCGGCAATTTTGGCAACGGGATGTAAGGATTCGTCGGACAATAAAATATTTCCGGGTTTGATATCCCGATGGACCAGTCCGTGGACTTGGCGCAAACTGCCGTCCCCCAATTTCACCGTCACCGGAACCTGATGAATATAATGCAAACCGTCCAAGACTTGCAGCAGGATCGGAGTGGCTATGTCAATCCGCTCGCTCAAGGTTTTTTCATCCCAGAAGATTTTTCGATTTCTTGTGATAAGGTCTTCTACGCTTCCGCCCTCACAGTATTCCATTAAAATATAAATGGCCTCGTTGGAATATCCCAATTGATATTGCCCCACCACGTTATCATGCTCCAACTGTTCTCCATTGAAGGCTTCACGCAAAAACAGGTTTCTCTCTCTTTCGGTAGAAGCCTTTTCCGGTTGTATCATTTTCAGAGCCATTCGCGACCCAGTCGTCATTTCTTCCACTAACCAGACGATACCCATGCCACCGCTACCCAGATGATGGATTCTTCGATAATCGATCACATCAAAGGTGTCCGAGTCATCCTCTTCCATTTTATTTGGTTCCTTCACGAGCATTTTCAACATTTTTCCGGAATCGTGGAGGCACTTTAAACAATACCCGGGAGTGGTTATTTCCCCGGGGAGAATCGCTCCGCACAGTTTGCACCGGGGATTATAACGCTTGGGTTTATCAGCGGTTTTCTTGAGGTCTGCTGCTTCCTGCACAATATTTTCCACATATTGCGGCATGACAATATTTACTACGATTTCGCAATTTTTCCCCAGATTCAAACGATCGCCCGATTTCATGAACCTTTTTTCAAAGAGCTGCTCTTTGGCTTCATCTCCAGACAGGGCTGCTTCCTCCGGATCGATTTTTACTCCGTTAAGATAAGTGCCGTTTGAACTGCCTAAATCGGTTACAACAATATAAGGCGGATCGACATCCAACCGGCAGTGTTTATGCGAAACGCCGGTATAGGTCTCCGGCAAGGAAATCGTACAGCTCTTATCGCGACCCAGAGTGATCGATTTCTTCCGTTCATAATCAAATTCCTGATTGGCAAGGCTGCCTTTGGTAAATTTTAAAATGACTTTTGCATCCATGCTTTTACGGTTTACCTTGTTTTATCAGATCGTCGAGATCTTCCAATTTAATCATTCCCAAGCGCATGGCTTTGATTACCATTTCCATGGTATTTTCGACATTGAATTTATCGACAAGGTTTTTCCGGTGTGTTTTAACCGTTTCTACAGAAATAGAACGCTTGACTGCTATTTCATTGTTCGAATATCCGGCCGCAATCAATTCAAGAATAGTGAGTTCCCTGCCGCTAATGGCGACGGTTTGATTCTTTTTTTCTCCCATAATTATTACTGAGCTTTTATCAGCGATTTTACGGATAAAATCCGCCCTGCTTTTTCTCACGGATTCAACGCTGATATGGAGGTCATCCGCAATCTTCCAATTGGGATATTCTTTTAAAAATAGATCTTCAAAACGCAGCAATGAAAACTCTTTGATGCATTCTTTGTCCTGCAGGGCATCGGCTTTTGCAAGTTCATTCGCCAGCCAGTATTCTATATTTATTCGGCGGTATTCGGCGATTGCATCGATCATCTGCGATAGCTTCTCTATTTTTTCCAAATCGGTATAACCGGCTTTGAAGATTTCATCCGTTTTATCGATAACCGGCTGCATCCATTCGAAGCTTTTATCCTTTACTCCGAATTCTTCATAATAGAACGGTTTATCTTTCAAAACGGTCTCTATTCCGGAAACGATCAATTCTGCAGGAGCATTCTCTGAGATATAGCCCGATGTCAGTTCCGGATTTTTTAATTCCTCTTTATTTTCGGCGTATTTCAGATACGACGTGATTATCAGAACTTTCAGGGAAGGATGTGTTTTCCGGACTTCTTTACAGTAGTTCACCCAGTTTTTACCGGCTAAGTTCATTCCGAGAAGAAGAACGTCCGGTTCACTTTTCTTCAGTTCTTTTGAACAGTCTATTAAGGAGTTGAATCTCCCCGTAATTTCGATTGTACGCGAATTTTCCAGCGCCGTACAATATTTTTCATCTAATTTTTTGCTTTTTACTGCAATGTACACCTTTTTCATGACTTTAATTAATTGAATTTAATATAGTAACTATACCGTATGCAAAAGTACGATATATTTTTCAATTAATTATCCCCCTATATAGGTAAATTAAAAAATAATTGTCTTGTGTCTTGTATCTTGTATCTTGTATCTCATACTATCTTTTTTCCGAAAGGCGTCAAAGCCAATGCCGCCATTTTAAAGTGTTGCAGTCCGAAGGGGATGCCGATGACGGTAATACACAAGAATAAGCCGAATATCAAATGCGACAGGCATATCCAGATACCTCCGATCAAAATCCAGATCACATTCATAATTACCGACAGACAGCCGCCGGAATTTCCGCCATCCGTCACCCGGCTACCGAAAGGCCATAGCGCTAAGATGGCTAATTTCAAGGTTTGTACTCCGAATGGAATGCCGATAATGGTTATCATCAACAGCAAGCTGGCGACAAAATATTCAATGGCAATCAGCAAGCCACCAAACAATAACCAGATTATGTTTCCTAAAAATTTCATATTATTTTTTTTTGAAACAGCTAAATAATCTGCAAAGTAAATAAAAAAAGGAATTGGCACCTACTTTTTCCGGTTTATTTCAAAAAATAGTATCCCTTTATCTACAAAAAATCAAATATTTTTCCTTACTTTGCAGTCTAAATACATATAAGATGAATCAAACGGCATCCCAAACGGAACATTCCGGTTTTTTCTCTCTTTATCGCCAGTTGCTGAAAAGTTCGGGTAATTCCGTATCGAGTGGCGACCGGCAAAAGATAAAAGAAACCATTCGCCGGTCTGTTTCATTAGGCGGATATGGTATGGATGTTTATGGAGAAAACCGGTTATTTCGCAGTCTTCATACCGCCTTGATTGTTTCGGAAGAGATCGGATTGAAAGGGTCGGCCCCAGTGGCGGTCTTACTGTTACAATCAGCCATAGACGAGCATTTTACAATTGAACAGATTCAAGAAACTTTTGGAGATGACGTTGCCGGGATTATTCACGGTTTGCTGCGTACCCAGGAACTGTATGCGAAGAACGCGGCGATCGAAACCGAAAATTATCGCAAGCTGCTACTTTCGTTTGCCGAAGATGTGCGCGTCATCCTGATTATGATTGCCGACCGCCTGCATTTGATGCGGATTGCCAAAAGATTGGATAAGGAGCAGGCCTTAACGGTTTCGGCAGAAGCCTCTTTTCTTTATGCTCCCCTTTCGCATCGTTTGGGATTGTATGCCATTAAATCGGAGTTGGAAGATTTGTCGCTTAAAATCCAGGACCGGGAGATGTATGATTTCATTGCCCGTAAAATCAATGAAACCAAACGCTCGCGCGATCAGTACATCGCCGAGTTTATTGCTCCTATCGAAGCGAAATTGAAAGAATTCAACCTGAATTTCGATATCAAGGGACGCACCAAATCCATTCACTCCATCCGGAATAAACTCTTGAAGCAAAAAGTGGAGTTTGAGAATATTTACGATCTGTTTGCCATTCGAGTCATTATAAATACGCCGGTTGAAAAAGAAAAGGCGGAATGCTGGCAAGTGTATTCGGTAATTACCGACATGTATCAGCCCAATCCGAAACGGTTGAAAGACTGGTTGTCCATTCCTAAAATCAACGGTTACGAATCGCTGCACGCTACGGTCATGGGGCCGCACGGGAAATGGGTAGAAGTACAAATTCGCAGCCGTCGAATGGATGAAATTGCAGAGCGGGGCTTGGCTGCTCATTGGAAATACAAAGGCATCAAGGGTGAAAGCGGGTTGGATGAGTGGATGAACACGGTGAGAGAAGCTTTGGAAAATAAAGATTCGGCGCCTGCCGACCTGATGCGGGATTTCAAGATGGATCTGTATGAGGACGAGATATTTGTCTTCACACCGAAAGGCGATTTGTTTAAGCTTCCTCAAAATGCTACCGTACTTGACTTTGCTTTTGCCATTCACACGAAATTGGGTTCTAAATGCGTCTCGGCACGAATCAACGGAAAGAATGTAACGATTAAGCACAAGCTGCAAAGCGGCGACCAGGTGGATATCCAAACGTCGCCCAATCAAACGCCTAAACAGGACTGGTTGAATTTTGTGGTTACCTCCAAAGCGCGGGTAAAGATCAAGCAAACGCTGAAGGAACAGACTACCAAGCAGGTTGAATATGCGAAGGAACTGTTGCAGCGCCGTTTCAAGAACCGGAAGATCGAGGAAGATGATGCCAAATTGATGCGGCTTATCAAGAAAAAAGGGTATAAGACCGTCACCGATTTTTATGCCGATATCGCTGCCGAAAAGTTGGATGTCAATACGGTGATCGATCAATACTTGGAACTGGAAAGAAAGGAACAGGAATTGAGCGAGCCGGTTGATCGTAGCGTTGAGAATTATCATGCTCAAACGCCGGTTGAGGAAGTCTCCGGTAAGGAAGATGTTTTGGTGATCGATCAGAACCTTACCGGCATTGAGTATAGTCTGGCCAAATGCTGTAATCCGATTTACGGAGATGAGATTTTCGGTTTTGTTTCTTCTAAAGGGATCAAAATCCACCGGCTGAACTGTCCCAACGCTTCCGCTCTGTTCAACCAGTATGGATACCGGGTGATTCAATCGCGCTGGGCGGGGAAATCCGGGTCAAGCTATCCGGTCACCCTGAAAATTGTCGGCAACGATGATATCGGCATTGTGACTAACATAACTTCCTTTATTTCAAAGGAGAACGGGATGATGTTGCGTTCCATTCATGTCGATCCATCCGACGGCCTGTTCCAAGGGACGTTGACGGTGATGCTAAGCGATACGGCTGCGATGAACAGTCTGATTAAAAAAATGAAGATGATCAAGGGGGTGAAACAGGTGAGCAGGTATTGATACCCCCTCAATATTTTGTTATGTTCCGTATATTGCGTATTTTTGTCGCCGAATTTAAATAATTATTTCAATGAAGAAAACAGTATTCGTTTTATTGCTGGCTACTCTATCCATTGGGGCTTATTCTCAAAAAGGGAATATAACGGTAGGAGCCAAGGGAGGATATTTATACAGTCCGGTCGATTTACAGTTTCATGGCATACTTTACGGAGTTGAAGCGGCATATCATCTTTCCGATCCGCTGGAAATTGCTTTTTCGGGTTTAATGAATCCCAATGTTCCGTACGCTTTAACTGACAATAACCAGAAGACCAACGAAAAGCTGGCCATTTATTCCATGAATCTGGATCTCCGGTTGTATCTTATTCATCAGCAGACGTGGGCGACAGGACCGGCTTTGGGCGGTCAATACTATATTGTCAATAATGTAACAACGAGTTTAGGTTCCGATAAAGCTTTGGGATTCAATCTCGGATGGCATATCCGCGTTAATTTGACGGATAATTTACTGTTAAACGGCGGCTGGCGCTATACTAATGCCAAAGCGAAGGATAACCGGAACTGGTGGGATAACGAGTCCAAGTTAGACATCAGCCACCACCTGTTTTATATCGGTATTTCTTATATGTTTGAAGCAAAATAATCAACCAATGGTATCGGAAACAATGTACCGGTTTCTTTCGGAAGAATTTCGCGTAATCAATTCTCCGATAAATCCGGCAAGGAATAGTTGCGTTCCGATAATCATGGAGACCAAAGCCACATAAAAATAAGGCGTATTGGTGATTAAGGGGGAGGGTATTCCTTTATGCAAGCAGTAAAATTTTATACTGCCGACAATCAGAACCGCAATAAAACCGATAAAGAAAATGAAACTGCCTAAGAAACCGAAAAAGTGCATGGGTTTTTTGCCGAATTTCGATAAGAACCACAAAGTAAACAAATCAAGGTAGCCGTTAAAAAAGCGGTCGAAGCCGAATTTACTTGATCCGTACTTGCGCGCCTGGTGCTGCACTTCTTTTTCACCGATTCGGGTAAACCCTGCATTCTTGGCCAGATAAGGTATCCAGCGGTGCATGTCGTTGTATATCTCGATGTTCTTCACTACATTCCGTTGATAGGCTTTCAAGCCGCAGTTGAAGTCGTGTAACTTGATTTTTGAAAATGCGCGGGCGGTAGCGTTAAACAATTTGGTCGGGATGGTTTTGCTAAGCGGATCGTGCCGTTTCTTTTTCCAACCGGAAACCAATTGGAAATGCTCTTCCTTTATCATGCGGTAGAGTTCGGGTATTTCATCGGGACTGTCCTGCAAATCAGCGTCCATGGTGATGATGACATCGCCCGTCGCTTTCTGAAATCCGTATTGCAAAGCCGGCGACTTTCCGTAATTCTTTCCAAACCGGATCCCTTTGATTTCCGGATACTGTTGACTCAGTTGCGTAATGATTTCCCATGAATGATCGACGCTTCCATCGTCGACAAAGATCAATTCATAGCTAAAATTGTTTGCTTTCATCACCTTAGCAATCCAGGCATGCAATTCGGGAAGCGATTCGGCTTCGTTAAATAAAGGAACGACGACGGAAATAGAAGGCATAGTGTAATTGTGAATTATGAATTATGAATTATGAATTTTGGGGCAAAGGTACGGTTTTTTGATGGAAAACGGAAAAGAATTTGCTAATGTTTCGCATGCAGTTACGCTTAGTATTTATGGAAGTTGAGACTATCAAAATGATATTTGGCAATAAAATTCCCGGAAAAGAGCTTGGTATAGCTTTGGTATAGCCTTGGTATAGGCTTGGTCGAAAAACATTATTTAAGCAAAAAAGCAAAAAATAAAACAAAATAGGATTTTTCGTAGTGGTTTGATATCTTTTTAATAAATGTATTTATGGAGATTGTGAGGGAAGTGAGAAATTCAACTTTTTTTGAGAAAATTAATAAGCGCATAGCGCTCTTCAATTCCTAAATAATCCTTCAGATTTTGCTTTGCTGAATTTCAAACCCTCGACTGTAGCGAAACATCATCACTATCAATATCCCGCCGTAAATGATTTGGCGCATGTTGGCGGCAATGGCATTCGGCATTCCGACAAAGCGCAGGATTTCGGGCAAAAAAACAAGGAATGCCGCTGCAACAACGCTCCCCCACAGATTACGCATACCGCCGATAATGACAATG
>Ga0123357_10001047_pt1 | contig 28418 bp, 26 predicted proteins | sample TergutEmb28metaG_FD_89873 | JGI IMG/M metagenome (GOLD analysis project Ga0123357, IMG submission 89873) | Embiratermes neotenicus P4 segment gut microbial communities from Petit-Saut dam, French Guiana - Emb289 P4 | ecosystem: Host-associated > Arthropoda: Insects > Digestive system > Gut ...
GTCCACGTCAACGACTACGACGGACATTCATGAGCGCCTGGCGCGAAGAGCCATCGTGTGCCCTCGTTTCGTTGACGTGGTCGTTGACGGCGACGGCGACGTGAACGAATTGCACGTGTGCATTATGCACTCATCGACAGTGCAACCCCCTGAAATCTCGCTTTAACTGGTAAACACCCTCTCAGAGCGTGTTCTACAGCCGTCGCGAGCGAATCGAGGCTAGGGCGGAGCGCGAGGTGCGTGTGCAAGTAGCACACGCACACGCCGTCGCACCGCGAAGTCAGGAGCCCGCGCAAGCGTACTTTTCGTACGTGCGCAGGCACCCGAGCGCCCACCTGAGGTCCCGCCGTAGGCGGCCGGGCAGCGCCGAAGGCGCCATCGAAGCGAATCGATTCGCGCAGCAGGCTGCCCTACACGCTCTCAGGCCTTTTTCCGCCAGACATGAAGCAAGGACGGCAAGACCAGCATGGCCGCTACGAGACACGCGATCTCGCCTGTCATCGCCAGGTGCCCGAAGGACTGAAGCGCCTGATTGTCCGCGAATACGAGCGAGCCGTAGCCGACGGTCGTCGTAAAGCTGCATAGTGCAACCGCACCCCCCGCGCGACGCACGGCCATGGGCACGTCGCCGTGGAGCAGCCGCGAGCGATCGAAGATGTTGAACGGGTACTCGCTTCCGATGCCGAAGGTGATCGGCAGCGCAATGAAATTCAAGAAATTGAGCTTCATGTCGCTCCACGCGGCACCGCCAACCATCCACACGACGCCGAGCAAGAGCGATGTGAGCACGCATACGGCGCCGCGGAAGCTCGAAGTTGCGAGCACGACGACGATCGTCACGGCCGCGAGCGACGCGAAACTCGCGAGCGGACCATCGCGCTCCATCGAACGAATCATCTCCGCGAAGATCGTCGAACGGCTCGCGGTTTTGACCACGGTTCCATCCGGGAGTCTTACGTTGTCGGTCGTCTCTGCGATGCGAAGAAGGTTGTGCCCATCCGAGAACGATAGGTCGACGAACCTGACGTAGAAGACCGTGCCCACCGTGCCGTTCTTCTCCTCGAAGCGACGACGCAGAAGTGACGGCACGTCCTTCGCGCCGAGAACACGCAGCGTTTCGGGCGGTTTGAGTTCCATGAGGCGCTTGCGTTCGTCGTCGTTCATATCCGACAGCACGCGCGGAGTAAGCCTGTCGCGAATGCGCTCGAGCACCTCGAGCTTTTTTTTCTGCTCCGAGACCGCGCCAGGCAACAGATCGCTGATGGTGGCAATCGAGTCCACGAGTTTGCCTTGAGAATCCTTCGCGTCGTTCGCGAGGATCTGGGCTTTGACCGCGTCCACCTGCTCCGGCGTGTCGGCAAGCATCATCGCGCCGGCGATGTTCATCTTGCCGCCAAAAACTTTCTCGGCTTTCACCGACCACTCACCCGCCCCACCTTTCTTCGAGCCGCGCGAGCCGAGATGGTCGAAGTTGTACTCCCACGGATCGTGCAGATACGAAGGCAACTTCACGGCGGCCGTCGTCGTCGCGATCGCGGCGAAACCGAGGATGATCCACGGGTAGCGCCGCGTGAGCTCCGAGATGAATTTGACCACGGGGCCGCTCGTGCCTGACTCGTCGACTCTCGTGAGGATCCATGACAAGGGACGCATGTCGAAGAGCGCGTCACGTGCGTGCACGATCGATCGCACGACCGGCCACGTTCGCATGCGTTCGACGACCGTGACGATCGCGGGCACGAGGGGAATGATCGAGATCCACACGAGCAGCATCCCGACGAAGCCGATCATGCCGAACTGGCTGAAGCCGCGGAAGCGCGTGATGACGAGCGAGCCGTACGCGATGCCTGCGACACTTGCTCCGACGAGCTCGGCGCGGAACGCATTCCACACGGCCGCTTTCTTCGCGACGTCCGGCGCCATGCCTCGCGCAACGAACTCGCGGTAACGACCGAGCAGCACGATGGGATAGTTCGTGCCGTTGCCGAGGATGATGGCGCCGAGGAACGCACCCGACGTGTTGACGTATCCGAACGTTGCCGTTGCGAACGAGTACGCACACGCGATGCCCACCGCCGCGGGCAAGAGCATCACGATGAGCGCGGAGAACGACCGGAAGAAGGTGAAGACACCGAGCAAGATGAGGAGCGTCGCCATCCCCGTGGCGAACGCTGCCTCACTGACGATGGAATCTTTTTCGGCGATGGCGTTCGGGATGTCGCCGGCAAATCCCACCTTCATGCCGGGATGGAACGAGCTCGGGTTCAAGTCCGCGACGATCCGCTGCATGTTCGCGAGCAGCATGTCGCCGCCCTTGTCGCCGGTGCCCGTCGTCGGCGACACGATGCGGATACCCATCATCGTGCCGTCCGGCGTCGCGAAATATCCCGTAGGAAAATCGTCGAATTTTTTCGCGCGCTCTTCCCAGCGATCACGAAAATCATCCATGCCGAGCGCGCTCTTTTTCTCGTTCGCGCCCTTCTCGTCGTGCGCGCCGTCCGCGTTCGTTGCGCCTTCCTTGTTCTCGTGCGCTGCCCCGTCCTCGTCGCTCTCGAGATCGGCAACGAGCCCGCTACGAATGGCGATCTGGTGATCCAGCGTGTTGTCGGCGTCCTCGAGATCTTTCAGATCCGCGTAGAGCCACTTGTTGTCTTCGTAGAACTTGCGAACCTCCTTCGTGCCCGTCTCGACGTACGAGATGAGCTCCGGTCCGCACGACGCGACACACGATGCGGCGTCCTCGCATGTATCACGCACACATTTGTTCCGCGCCTCGAACTCGCCCACGACGCGCTTCGACAGTTCGTCGATGAAGCGCTCGTTCGCTTTGCGATCGGGGGATTCGTTGACCACGATGAGTGACGCGCCGCCGCCAACGCGAGCGAGTTGCTGTTCGAATGCAATGAAGCCCGGGCTGTCGCGAGGCAGAAGCTCGAGGAAGTCCGAGCGCAGTTCGAGCTTCGTCGTGTAGAAGCGCGCTGCGACGAGAATCGCGATCGCCGCGAGGATGACGATCCACGGACGACGAATCGAAAAATCGACGATGTGCTCGACGACGTGCCGGATGTGGCTTCGCTTCCCAGCCTCGGCCTCGGGCAGCTCGTTCACGTCACGCGCCCCGGCCTCGCGTCGAGACCTGCAGCCTCGACGATTTGATTTTGGATGCGTTGCGCCTGCGTGCGGCCATCGAAGTCGCGCTCGACGCGCGCGCGCCCGGCGCGACCTTGCGATGTCCGCAGATTCGGATCGCGCAGGTAGCGGAGGAACTGTTTCGCGAGATCTTCGACGTCCGGCGGCTCACCGCGCACGAGCGTGCCTGTCTCGCCGCCGGCGAGCATCTCGGCGACGCCGCCCACGTCGAACGCGATGACGGGTTTGGCGAGAGCCATCGACTCGATGACGGCGCGCGGAAGCGGATCGGGATAGACGCTCGGAACGACGGCGACGTCGAAATCCGCGACGTAGGGTTTCACGTCGACCTTGAAGCCAAGGAACGTGAAGTTTCGATCCAGGCCGAGACTTTTGACGAGCACGCGGCACTCGGCGAGATGATCGGGACGAATGTCTTCAGGCGTGTCGCCGAGAACGACGAAGTGAACCTTTGCGCGCTCCTCGGGCGTCATTTGAGCGACGGCGCGGCTCGACGCCTGGACCATCTCGACGTAACCCTTGCGCGGAAGAATGCGGCCCTGGCTGCCGAACACGACTGCGCCCGGTGACAGCCCGAGCTCCGTTTTTAGCCGCGGCGTGATCTTGCGGACGTCGAACTCCTCGACGTCGAGCGCGTTGTGAATGACGCGTACTTTGCTCTGGCAATGCGAAAAGAGCGACGCCGACGCTTTCGACACGCAGACGATGCGAGCGACGCCTTTGCTCTCTGCGAGACGATCGTGCGTGCCGCGAACGATGCGAGGAAGGGACGTGTAGCGAACGTGCCAGAGCGCCGGCGTGCCCGACGTGCGCGCGAGGAGCCCTCCGGCAAAATCGGCATTCGTCCCATTGCAATAAATCAAATCGAAGGCGCCGCGCCGGATCACGCTCGTAAGACGCGCCATCGCTCGACCCGCGCGCACGACATTGCCTGCCGCGCGCAACCCCCGCAGAGGCAAGAACGCGTTGAAGTCTTCGCGCGCCATCGGCCGATCCCACGGCTCGATAGGATTTTCTACGAGGTCCGGTTCGAAGAAGAGATCTTCGGTGACGCCGTGATCCGCATACAGCTCGCTAATCACTCCGGGCCGCGGCAACACGACCGCACGGTGAACCACGGCAGGGTCGAGAAATTGCAGGATGTAGAAGAGGCTGCGCCCCGGGCCGCCGTTGCGTGCGGTGTCGTTGATGAAGAGGACGCGAACCTTTCGGCGAGCCGCGAGCACCGCGTCCGGACTCGGCGCGTCCGCGTCGCGCGCATCGATCTCGCTGGCCGCGGTCGAAAAAGCGACAGACATCGGAGCCTCCCGTATCACCACCAAGGGTAATTCGGCAATGCGGAGAACGACTTGCGTGTGGTAGAGCGCCGCGCAGATTGCACGGGCTCGACGTCACTTTCACGACCGCGCTCTCTTCCGCCGATGCGGCCGATTACGATCGGTTCGTCAGGTCCGCGCGCGGCGGCTCTTATGCGCAAGATCGCGCGTGGGCACAGGTCGCCGTCGCGGGGCGCCCGTTCGCTCCACGTTGGTTTCTCGCCCGGCGAAGCGGCGTCGTCGTCGGCGCAGCGGGCGTCCTCCGCCCCATGCTCTTCGGCGTCTTGCCGCTGCCCGCAGCCATCGTCGAGCGAGGTCCCGTCACCGATTCGCTCGCCGATCTGCGCGAGGTGCTCGCGGCGCTCCGCTCCGCGACGATCCCGGCTGGTATCGCGCGCCTGTCGGTCATGCCGTATTGGGCCGGAAACGCGGCTCTAGAAGCCGAGCGCATCCTCGAAGACGCAGGATTCAACTGCGTGCAGACTGCATCCGGCGCGCACGCGCGCACGCTTCGCATCGACCTTCGCGACAAAAGCAGCGACGCGATCTTCGCCGGAAAGCAAGGCGAAGCGCTCCGCCGAAAACTCCGGCAGGCCGACAGAGCCGGAGCCGTTGCGCGGCAGGGCACGCGAGCCGACGTCGTCCATCTCGCTGCACTCTACAACGAACTCATGCAAAGCCAGGGCCGTGCAGGCAAGTCCTCATCGTACTTCGATGCGCTCGGCAACATGGTCGAAGAGGGCCGCGGAGCAATTTTTCTCTCGCTCTACGATGGCGCGGCGGTCAGCGCTCTTTACGCGAGTCTTCATGGCAAGATCGCGACGTTCGTGATCGGCGCGTCGAGCACGGCCTCGCTGCCCTTTTCGAAGATGGCGCCGACGATGGCCGCTGCCATTCGTTGGGCGCACGCACGAGGCTGCGAGATCTTCGACATGGGCGGCATCCCGCTCGAAAGCGACACCGACGACAAGCGACGGAGCATTGCCCAATTCAAGCTGGACTTCGCCAAAGTCGCCGTGCCGCTCGCCCGCGAGTACGCGCGCTGGCTGTGATACACGGTTTTTGATGATGAGCCGCGCCTACCTCTGCGTGTCCATCGACACCGAGTGCGACAAAGGCAAGGGATGGCGGTCGCAACGCCCGATGAGCTTCAACGGCATTCATGACGGCGTCATGAAACGGCTTCAGCCGCTCTTTGCTTCGTATGGCGCAAAACCAACATATTTACTTTCGCCGGAGATTGTGCGCGAAACGAAGTGCGTCGAGGCTCTCCGCACCATCGCCTCCTCATGCGAGCTCGGCACGCATTTGCATGGCGAATACGCCGAACCGGGCGCGTTCGAGCCGGACGTGACGAAGGAATTTCAGCGCGATTATCCATTCGAAATCGAGCAAAAGAAAATTGCCTATCTTACCAATCTTTTCATTCGTAACTTCGATCGTCCGCCTGCGTCCTTTCGCGCCGGGCGTTACGGTATCGGTGCTCATTCGATCGGAATCCTCGAGTCGTTCGGTTATGCGGTGGACTCCAGCGTGACGCCAAATATGGATTGGACGACTTGCGGCGCGGCCGGTCTCGCATTTCCCGACGCACCCACGCAACCCTACGAGCCGGACCCAAAGGAGCCCGGACGCTCCGGCAACGCACGGATCCTCGAGGTGCCCATCACGATTCGTAAGCGATGGCTCAACGCGCTGCCGTTCGTTGGCTCGCGGATCGATCCTCGCTGGCTCCGGCCTACGCGCGGCTCGGCGGACGCGCTCGTGGGGCTCGCAGAGGACGAGATCGCGCAAGCGCGCCGCAACGCGCCCCATCGTCCAGTCATCCTCAACGCGATGTTTCACAACGTCGAAGTCGTCCCGAATCTGAGCCCGTACGCCGCCACCGAGGAGCAGGCAGCCCGCATCCTCGCGCGGCTCCGCGGTCTGCTCTCGTGGGCGACGAACAACGGCGTGTCGGTCGTCGGCCTCGGTGACGTGCCGGAGATCCTCGGGCGGTGAGCACGATCGTTCGATCGCCGAAGAAGTCGGTTCTCCGAACGACGCTCCTCGTTCTGCCAGCACAGATCATCTTTCGCGTGGGCGAGGCGATCTTGCCGCTCTTGCTCGCGTTCTGGTTCGGCCGCAGCCGCAGCACCGACGTCTACTACTTCGCATGGGCGGTTTTCGCGTTCGCGGGATCACTCGTGTTCACGGCATTTCAAGACTCCGCAATCATTCCGATCCTCGCCGAGGAGCGCATCGCGCGCAAAGACGAAGTACCGAAGCTTACCGGATCGCTCCTCACGTACGCGTGGCTCCTCGGCAGCGCGGTCGCCGCAGTCGTCGGCGCTCTCGCACTCGGATGGTTCGCGTATCGCTACGAGGGTCCGGATTTCTCGCTCGCAGCAAAGATGGTGATTCCATTTTCGCTCTACCTCGTGGCCACTGCCACGCGCACGTTCTTTGGCGCCATCCTCGCCTCGGCCCATCACTTCATGGTGCAGCCCGTAGCGAGCGGCGTCGGCATGCTCGTCAACATCACGCTGCTCGCGACGACGCACGCACGCTTCGGCGTGAGCCTCGTTCCAGTGAGCGCGCTCGCGGGGGAGATCGTCGCGTGCCTCGTGCTCGCGTGGTTCGCGATTCGCGTCGTCGGTCTTCGTATCGAGCTCGGTCTGTCGCGGCCGCCTGCCCTCGTGAGATTTGCGAAACTCGTCAGCGCCGAGGTTGGCGGCAGCGCCGTTACGCGCGTCAACCCCGTGGTCGATCAGCTCATGGCGGGCCTGTCGCTCGTCGTCGGCGGCGGGACGATGCTTCGCTACTCGGGCGACGTCGCGAGTCTGCCCACTTCCATTTTGCAAGCCTCGCTCTTGCCGGTCTTGCTCTCGCACCTCTCCGATGACTTCGCAGCGAATCATCTCGATGGTGTTCGCCGAACGGTCACACGCGCGCTCGCGAGCGTGATGGGTCTTTTGCTCGCGGCAACCGTCCTGCTCTACGCCGTCCGCACGCCGCTCCTCCGCTTCATCTTCCTGCGCGGCGAGATGGATGCAGCGGGCGTGGACCGCATGATCCATCTCTTGCCGTATCACCTCGTAGGCCTGGCACCGTTCGGCGCGCTCCTCGTGCTCGCGCGCGCGCACGTCGCTCTGAAAAACAGTTCGATCATGCTCGGCATGGGCATCTTCAACACGGTGAGCAACGCGGTCTTCAACGTCGTGCTCCTCGAGGCGATCGGTCTCGAAGGGATCGCGCTCTCGACGTCGTGCGTACAGGCAGCCGTGGCCGTCGTCTTCTGGTTTCGGTTCGAATCCAGGCTGCGCGTGCTCCGGAGCGAGGCGACCGCGTGAGCGAGCCCTCGCGCGTCGTCCACGTCGTCGTCGCCGGTGAAGTCGGCGGCGCCGAACGCATGCTCGTGGATCTGGTGCACGGCAACACCGATCGCGTGCACGCCGTGGCCCTCATGACGCCCAGCGCGCGTCTGCGCGATTTGTTGTATGATGCACGTATCGACGTCGACGATCGCGGGCCCGTGCGTGAAGGCCCCCTCGCGTATCTCTCGCAGGCGCTCGGACCGGGCGATGCGGCGTGGCTCTCGAGCGTGATGGCATCGCGGCGCGCGAAGATCGCGCACCTTCACACCTTCGGCTCGCAGGTGCTCGGCACGCGCGCGGCAGGCCGCGTCGGCGCGCGCGTGATCCGGACCGAGCACTCCACGCGCGTCTACGAAGATCCAAGTTGCTGGCCGTTTTCACGCTGGTCGCTTCGCCGCGCGGACGCGGCCGTCTGCATCAGCGAGCACGTCCGGCGCGTGGCCATGGAGCGTGCCCCATGGGCAACCAAAAAGTTGCTTATTGTGCCGAACGGCGTGGATCTCGACAAATTCGCCGCCGCACCGTGGCCGGACGCAGCGCCGAGCGATCGCGTGCGCTTCGTCATGGTGGGACGGCTCGAGCCGCGCAAAGGCGTCGACGTTGCGCTCTCTGCCATGGTGCACGTGCCGAACGCCGTGCTCGACGTCGTGGGTGAAGGAGAAGAGCGCAAGAAGCTCGAGGCACTCGCATCGGAGCTTCACATCGCCGATCGCGTGCAATTTTTCGGTTTCACCGAGGACGTGCGGGCCCGTGTGGCGGCCGCCGATCTCGCGCTCTCGAGTGCGCGCGCCGAGGGACTCGGCATCGCGCTGCTCGAAGCGATGGCGCTCGGACGCGCGGTCGTGGCGCTGCCAACGGGAGGGATCCCCGAGTTCGTCATCGACGGCGAGACGGGCTGGCTCGCTCGCAACCATTCGGTTGCGTCGCTTGCGAGTGTCATGCGCCAGGCGATGTGCGCCGGGCGTGAGGCATGGCGCACACTCGGGACGCAGGCGCGCGCTCTCGTTGCTCGACGCTATTGCATCCGTGCGATGCGTGCGGGTTATGAGCGCACCTACGCCGCCATGGACCGCACGTCTTCGTAGGTTGATTCGTCGAACATGGCCGATTACCCTCCGGCCACCTTCCGCCAATGTGCGGATTACATGAGGAGCAAATGACCATGCATGCCACCGACCGCGTGAAGCAGATCCTGTCCTTTTACGGTTCGGACAACCCCGGAGTAAAAGCCAACCTCGCGCGCATGTTGAACCACGGTGCGCTCGGCGGAACAGGCAAGATGGTCATCCTTCCGGTGGACCAAGGCTTCGAGCACGGTCCCGCGCGATCCTTCGCGCCGAACCCCGGAGGCTATGATCCCGACTACCACGTGGAGCTCGCCATCGAAGCGGGGTGCAATGCCTATGCAGCGCCGCTCGGTTTCATCGAAGCCATCGCAAGCAGCCACGCCGGACAAATCCCGCTCATTCTCAAACTCAATAACTCCGACACGCTCGCAAAGGTCGATCAGCCGTGCAGCGCGCAAACGGGCTCGGTGAAAGACGCGCTCCGCCTCGGTTGCGCGGCGATCGGCTACACGATTTACCCGGGCTCCGGTATGCGCAACGCGATGTATGAAAACCTTCGCCAGCTCATTCTCGAGGCGAAAGAAGTCGGCCTCCCCACTGTGCTCTGGGCATATCCGCGCGGCGCAGGACTCTCGAAAGAAGGCGAAACGGCCGTCGACGTCGCCGCGTATGCCGCGCAGATCGCCGCGCAGCTCGGCGCACACGTCATCAAGATCAAGCCGCCGAAGGAGCACATCGAGCAGCCCGAAGCGAAGAAGGTCTTCGACAAGTACAAGATCCCCACCAAGACGCTCGCCGAGCGCGTCCGTCATTGTGTGCAGAGTGCATTCAATGGAAAGCGCATCGTGATCTTCTCCGGCGGCGAAGCCAAAGACACACCCGCCGTGCTCGAGGAAGTGCGCGGTCTTGCCGAGGGCGGCGCGTTCGGATCCATCATGGGCCGCAACGCCTTCCAGCGCCCGAAGGCCGAAGCCATCAAGCTCCTGCAGGACGTCATGGAGATCTTCCGCAAAGCAAAGTGATTCGTAAATGGATGATGGTGGCTATCGCGATGCGCGCACCGGGATCTTCCAGCGCGTGAGGGATCTCGATGCGGCCATCGAACAGCGTCGCAAGCGTATGACGGAGGCGCTCGTCCGGCTGCTTCCGTCAGCGCTCGCGCGCCGTATCGAAGAACTCGAACCAAGCGCCATCGCCGAGGATGCGACGCGCGCCGATCTCTCGCAGGCAGCCGAACAACGTGAGTCATTGGTCCATGCGCTCGACGAAGCCCTGAGCCTCGCACCGACTCTAGCCTCGGACGTTCGCGCGGCCTCTACTCTCGAAGGATGTACGTACCCTCCTCATGGATCGCGCAAAGCGCGGGGCATTTTCCATCTCGCTCGGCGGCGGTTGCATCAAACTCGTCACAACAGTGATCCCGGGTGAGGTCATAGATCGGGAGCCATCGGCGCTGGCGGCCTTGATTGTCGCTCGGTTACGGCAACGCGCGACGCATATCGAGCTCTGATCAGACCGCTTTCGATTTGGCGCGATCCCTTCGTTGGGGCCTGCGGTGCGGTCCTCAAAGCCTTCAAGGCTGTTCCGGTCCGCTCCTCGGCCCCGCCTCGGCCTCGCGCCAACTTGAAAGCGGTTCTAGTCACCAGCCAAGCTGCGTGCGCAGGGCAGCCGCGAGTTTGTCGCTCAGCGCTTGCTGTTCGGCGACGTTTGGGTGATAGGCGCACCCGTAGCCGAGAGCGCCGGTCTGCTCGTCGAACTCGAACATCGATACGTTTGCATCACCTGCGGCCTGCCGCGTGGCGACCGCATCCGAGAGGTAATTTTTGAGCAGCGTGCGCGCCGGGAAACTGGGGTCGCCGTCGCCGATCATCGGTGAGACGGTCACCATGATGTGCGCGGCCGGGTACTTCGAGCGCACCAGTTCCATGAAGCTTACGTACGCGGTCTCGAACGCGTCACCGGGATCGCTAAACGTAAAGTCGTTCGTCCCGAGATCGAGGATGACGGCATCCGGCACGTAGCTGAAATCCCAAACACTCGTGGGATCGTTGACGAGGGTGCGCAGATAGCGTTCGGGCATCTGTTCGGTCGTGCCGTTGTTGTAATCTCGAATGATGCCGATGCCAGAATAACCAATTGTGATGTGCGAGGCATTGAGAGCTGCCGCCGTGAACGCCGGATATGCATCTGGCTCGCTCTCTGTGTCGAGACTGAATAGACAGTCTGGCCCGACGCCCAAGACACCGAAGCCGGTCACAACAGAATCGCCCACGAACTCGAGCTGGTGTGCGAACGGCAACGTGGTCGCGATCAAGTCGCGACCCTCCGGCGTCGTGATGCCGAGAAACTGCACGTCACCTTCGAATGCTTCGGTGCGTCTAGTGACGACGAGGTCGTGTTCTCCGTCCGCGAGGTCCTGCGCGAGGACATAGTCCTGCGCGGGTCCGCTGGTCGCGAACGCCGGAGCGGCGGTGCCGTCGATTGCGACGTCGAACCAGTTCGCGCCGTTGTCCGCGAGCGTGATCGTCACGCCGGTTCCGGAAAACCGCGTGCGGATCTGCGTGCCCCACGAGAAACGAGGACCCGCGGGATCCCGCTCGTCCGTGCGGCCGATGATGTGAATGGTGGCCGAGGCCTCATCCCCCCCGCCCTGAATCGGCGATGTTCCACTGTCTGTGCCGCTCGCGTCGACGAGGCCCGGCGAACCTCCGGCGTCTCCGCCACTCGCGTCGATGGTGCCTTGCGGGCCGCCATCGCCGGTGACGGCGCTGCCCGTTGCTCCGTCATCCCCGCTGCTGCTCGAGCACGCGAGAACGTATCCACCTAAGCCAATGAGAATCGCCAACGTCCTGAATGTCATGCGTGGAACGTACACACGGTTCACCCGCCCGTTCGTGTACACGTCCGCCGCTGCGTCCGCGCTCTAAATGACGACGATGCCGTCTTCGATGGGTCTGTCGAGTGCACGCTTTGCAGCAGCGCGTGCGACGGAGAACGCGCGGCGTCCCTCAGCAAGCCTGAATGGTCCTGAACGCGGCAATCCTTCGATGACGAGCGTCACCATGCCCGGCCGCCGCGGCATCTCGAGAACGCTGCGCCATGGAGACTTCGACGCGAGATGGTGAAACAGCACCCGCGACTCTTCGGCGGGCATCGCCTCGAGGCCCGGTCGATCGAGAATGCCACCGTCGTAGGACGGGCGACCATCGATCCAAACGGGATGAAACAAGCCCGGCACCGCACACGACGCATGGATGGCGCGCGGCAGATCGCCCGAGGCGACGACACGCGTTCTCTGCGTAAGCACGTCGAAGACCGACACGGCGCACGGCACTCGACAAGCGTCGAAGGTTCGCTTGGGAAGAAGCGCCTCGAGGCGACGGCGGAAGAGTCGACCGCGCAGGAGGCCAGCACCGAAGCCCGGGTCCCAGAAGTCTTTGCGCTCGAGATGTAAGAGCTCGCGACCGAGCTCCGCGGCATCGAGCCCCGAAGCCCATGCAGCGCTCACGAGCGCCCCCGCGCTCGAGCCCGACACTCGTGTTGGCAAGAGTCCCTTATCTTCGAGCACAGTCATGAGCCCGGCATGCGCGAAGAAGCCGAAAAATCCAGACGACATCGTCAACGCGAAGGCTCCCTCGCACAATTCATCACGCAGGTTCTTTCGTGCGCGAGCAGGACGCGCGCGAGTGTCGCAACTGTGGCTTTCACTCATCAAGGACGGGTATCTTAGTGTCCGATGGCGCAGCGTACCTTTGCGATCGGCGATATTCACGGGGACCTCGTGTCTCTCAAAAAGACGCTCGCCCTGCTGCCGCCGCTCGACGCACAAGACACCCTCGTGTTGATGGGCGACTACGTCGATCGCGGCCCGGAGAGCGCACAGGTCATCGAGTTTATCCGGACCGAGCTACCAAAACGAGTGCCGGGCAAGCTCGTATGCCTTCGCGGCAACCACGAAGATGGATGGCTCCGCGTCCTCTCGTTTGGCTGGTCCGAGTTCGTCATGCCCTCGGCGAATGGGTGTCTCGCAACGCTGCGCTCCTTCAACCATGACCCAACGCGCGAAAACGATCTGCTGCCGACGCGCGCCGAGCTCACGGCGTTGCAGACCGGGGCATTCTTCCCGGCCGACGTCGTCGAGTGGATGAAATCGCTTCCCTTCTTCTACGAAGACGAACACGCGATCTACGTGCACGCGGGCCTCCTCGAGAAAGATGGGCAATGGATTCATCCCGCCGACGTCCAAGACCCTGCGCAGATGCTGTGGGTGCGCACGATGCGCTTCTTCGACGGCTACCGAGGAAAGCGCGTCGTGTGCGGTCACACCTCAACGGACGTTCTGCCGCCCGAGCTCTCCAGTTTCACCCCTGAGGATCCGCTCGACATGTGGGTGCGCGAGAACGTGGTGGTCGTTGACACAGGGTGCGGCAAGGGTGGGTTTCTCACCGCGTTGGAGTTGCCCACCATGAAAGTCTACGAGTCTCGCAACTAGCAAGTTCACCCCAACCTACGCGAGATCAGCGGTCTCGGAGCCTACACGATGAGGGGTCGGCACCCAAGCCGAGACGCAAGGGGCCGCCGTCAAACTCATGAAACGCGCTCGCACGTCATCTCGAGCATGGTCGCGCGAAACCCGAGGCGCGCGAACATCTTCTGCGCCACGGTGTTCTGAACCGCGGTGAGCAGCACGACACGCGGTGCGCCCATTGATTCGAGCCTTGCGATGGCCTCGCGCGCGAGCCGTTCGCCGAGTCCGTGACTGCGCGCGGGCTCGTCGACGTAGACGTCGTGGAGCCTGCCGCACGCATCGAGCAGTTCGTTGTAGTTGCGCGGCTCGAGCCGCGCGTACGCGTAGCCCACGATCTCTTCGGCTCCCGCGGCTGGCTTCGCAACGGCGACGAGCAAGACGACTTCGTTGCGATCGATCTCGGACGCGAAGTAGCGCGCATAGCCGGCTTCGGGATTCGCGAGATGGAGGAAGCGGCTCTCGTCGAAATCATGGTGCATGCGTACGAGGCTGCCTGCGAGTCTGCCAACCGCCTCGAGATCGGCCCGCGTCATTGTCCGCACTTCGTAGGTCGTCACAGCTCGAGTCTTAGCAGACCTTGCGTGCGTCGAGCGTCAAGGCTCGAGGCAAAAGAAAGCGCGCAACACGACAGGATAATTCTGCTACGTGCGGTCGAGCCCTTACATCTACGGAAAGATAGGTGCGACCCGGAGGACGCTTCGTCGCCCAGTGTTTATGATGCGACACGTGAGGTTATCGGCCATGAAAAAGCTACTATCGAAGATCGCGCTCGCGCTCGCACTTTCCTTTCCAACTCAGGCCATAGCGCAAAACGCGGAAACAGCCGGGCCGCCGCCTGCAGAGCCGCCCCCGCCGCCAGCCTCGCCGCAGCCGCCGGTCGCTCCCGCTACTCCAGTAGCGGAAGGGCAGTGGCTTTACACGGACGCTTACGGTTGGATTTGGGTGCCGGGGGGCACAAACACGTACGAGGTCGGGGCACAACCGTACGTCTACCTTTACACACCCTCGTATGGGTGGACGTGGTACGCGTCACCGTGGGGCTGGGGACCGTTCTTCGTCGGCCCGTGGGTGCATCGTCCGTGGGGCGCGCCGCGGGTGTGGGTTGGATCTCGGTGGATGGGGCCGCGCGTCTTTCGTGGCCCGCGCGTCGTGCCGCGCGGCTACGCAGGCGGGGCATACCATGGCGGTTTCCGTGGCGGGGTCCACGGCGGATTTCGTGGAGGAGGAGGATTCCGTGGAGGTGGCCACGGCGGCCGCCGCTGAGAGCAGACGGACCAGCAGGTTTCCACAAAGCCGTAAGGGCGCAGCATGCTGCGCCCCTACTCGATCACTCCCGAAAAAGGTGGACGGGGGCCAGGCGAGCGATACGCTCGAGTCATGGGTATGCCGCTCGTTATCAATGACAAGATCACGTTGCCCGGCAGTGATATCGAATGGACCGCCGTGCGCAGCTCGGGGCCGGGCGGGCAAAACGTGAATAAGGTTTCATCGAAGATTGAATTGTCATTCGACTTCGAATCCACCGTTGCACTCTCGGATGCGGCCAAAGCACGCCTTCGTGCCCTCGCCAAAAATCTCTTGGACGCCGAGGGCCGCATTTTCATCACGAGCAAAAAAACGCGCGACCAGGCAAAAAACCTCGTGGATGCACGCGATAAGCTACGCCAGATCGTCCTCAAGGCCCTCTTCGTACCCAAAACGCGCAGGCCCACCAAGCCAACCAAGGGCTCGAAGATCCGACGCGTCACGACCAAGAAGAGGATCGGCGCCAAGAAGGCCGCGCGACGCGCCGTTGCGCGTGACGAATAGACCGCTTTCGCACAGATCTCATCGTGGCTTCGGCGCCTTCGCGGGCGTGTTCGACGGCGGCGGCGTGACGACCGGAGGCGGAGCAGGAGGTTGCGCGGTCACGACCGACGAAGCCACCAAGACCGCAAGCTGTTTTTCGAGCCGATCGACCCGTTCGAGGAGCCCAACGACGAGGAGCACGACACCCGTGATGGCGATTGCCCCGACACCCGCAACAACCATGCACAAGATGGGTCGCTTCTTCCACGGCTCTGCGACGGGCTGCGCGTTTGCGTTCGGCGGCCATGCCCCCGCGACGTTCCCCGGATTCATTGGATGCACGTAGGGTGGCGGACTGTAGGAGTGCCCCTGCATCGGCGGCGGCCCCGTGTAGGACGGCACCTGCGGGCGCGCGGCTGGCTGCACCTGCGGATCCAGCGCATACGTTGCTGAATAGCCCGTTGGCTGTGGCTGCTGCATGGGACTCGCCATGGCGACGGTGACGGGTACGCGGCGCGGGATTGGTACCTGCATCGTCGTCGTCGGCGTCGGTCGATAAGGTGCTAGCTCCACGACGTCGATGCACGCGCGGTCAAGTTCTGCGGGCGGCGCAGGAGGGGGCGCGGGCCGCACAGGAGAGTAGGTGGCGTGGATGACGGTCGAAGCCGAGGACGTGATCGACATGCGCCGACGCACCGCGGCCGCCACTCCGCTCGAAGGGATTACGTCCGACGCCGCCGTCGCAATATCCGCGTTCCTACGGGTCGCCGTTTCATCGTCGACAGAGTCGACGGTGGGCGGGACCATGGGCAGAAGCGGCGACGTTGGATCCGATGCCGTGAGCGTGGGAACCGCGGGAACATCGATCGGCCTTGGCGCTGGGGCCGGTATAGGCGTCGGTGGATTTGGATACTCGGGTGTCGGTCCCTTCACAACGAAACCCCCTTATCGGCAACGACGCTCTGACAATCGGCGACCAGGATCTAATGTCTGAGGCGCGGTGTCCAGACCCTTTGGTCACAGCATTGAGAATCGCAGTCAAGTAGTCCAATCGACTACATTCGACTACTTGAGAAATTCCGACTCGATGCAGGCCGGATCATTCACGACGACTCCACGTAAGACGTGCCGAGTTCGTCGCCGTCGCGGTCAACGACCACGCTCCGCGTTTCGTTGACGTTGACCTGATCGTTGTCGGCGACGGCGACGAAGAAGACTTCGCCAAAAACGTTTGCACGTCAAATCGAAAGCGGTCTATTCGGCGTGTGCGTCCGCTTCGAGGGTTGGTCTTGCGGGTTCTTGGTTCGCGATGTCGATGGCGGCAAGAGCCGCAGACTTTCGACGCCTGCTCGCCGGATCCACGAAGTTGCCAGCGATGACGTCTGCCGACGGCGTATGCAAATCCCGAACGAGACCCACGGCCGAGAGGAGAAGAAGAATATAATACGTAATATCGTATTGCCACCAGAGGAAACCCTGGCGCGCCGAACGCTGGTAGTAATGGTGGTTATTGTGCCAGCCTTCACCCAACGTGAGAATGGCAAGGAGCGGGTTGTTCTTGCTTTCGTCGGTTGTCTCGTAACGGCGATACCCCCACACGTGCGAGAGCGAATTAATCGTGAACGTGCCGTGCCAGAGCAGCGTGGTGGAGACGAGGAAACCCCAGACGAACGCGAACCAACCGCCGGCGAGCCAGAGCACGACGGCGAGCACGACGCCCGGCACGACATGATATTTGTTTAGCCAACGAAGCTCGGGATAACGCACCAGATCGCCAATCCACTTCTCGTCGGTGTTCTCCGTTTCGCGGTTGATGATCCAACCCATGTGCGCATAGAAGAAGCCGTAGTCGCGATAAGAATGCGGATCTTGCGGCGTGTCCGAATACTTGTGGTGGGCCCTGTGATGCGCAGACCACCAGAGCACGCCCTTCTGCACGCTGGTCTGCGCGCCGAGCGCGAGGAGAAACTGGAACCAACGGCTCGTCTTGTACGTTCGATGCGAGAAGTAACGGTGGTAGCCCGCCGTCACGAAGAAGAGGCGACCGAAGAAGAGAGCGGCGGCGAGACCCAGGCCTTTCCAGGAAAAACCGAGGAGCGCCACGCCGATGATCGCTGCGATCTGGACGCCAAGAAACGGAACGCTCACGAGCCATCCAAAGCGCTTCTTTAATGCCATGGCTCGCGCACTCTAAGGGCGAGCCCGTCATGAAATGGTCAGGGTACCGCCACATCTCGTACGAAAGCGGTCTCGTGTTTGTGCGGCAATTCTCCTAGAAGGCTGTGGGGTGTCGGCTCCTTCCGTACGCACGTTGCTCTCGAACCGGCGCTACGTGCTCTATCTCGCGTCGCGGGTGTCACTCGTCATCGCAACGCAAATGCTGTCCGTTGCCGTGGGCCAGCAGGTCTGGAAGATCACGGGCAAGGCCTCGGCGCTCGGGATTTCGGGCCTCGTGCTTTTCCTTCCCATCTTCCTTCTTACGCTGGTTGGCGGTCACGTCGCGGACGTGTTCGATCGGCGCAAAATCTTGCTTGTCTGCCATCTTGGCTTTGCTGCGGCTTCGGCGCTGCTCGGCGTGATGGCCTTCACGAACGTTCGTCGCGTTGCGGCGATCTACGCCGTGCTCGTCGTGATCGGAGTCGTCCGCGCCTTCAGCTCCCCGGCGGGCCAGGCGCTCATGCCAAATCTCGTCGAGCGGAACGAGCTCGAGCGCGCCGTTGCACTGAGCTCGTCATCGTGGCAGCTCGCGATGATTGCCGGGCCGTCGCTCGCCGGCGTACTTTACGCCGCAACGGGCGGCGCAGGCGCCGTGTATTTTACGTGCAGCGCGATGGCGCTCATCGCTTTCGCGACCATGTTCGGCGTTGGCGCCCTTCCGAAACGCGAGACATCCACGACCGCGAGACCGCCCGCTTCCCTCGCAACGCTCTTTGCCGGCATCCGCTACATCTGGTCGAACAAACCGATCCTCGGCGCTATTTCGCTCGATCTGTTCGCGGTCTTGCTCGGAGGGGCCACCGCGCTCCTGCCGATATTCGCCGACAAAGTGCTCCACGTCGACGTGTGGGGGTTCGGCATACTCCGAAGTGCACCCGCGGTTGGCGCCGCGACTGTGGCCCTCATCCTCGCGTATCACCCGCTTCGCCGCCACGCGGGGGCCGTCATGCTCGGTTGCGTGGCTTTCTACGGCATCGCCACCATCGTCTTCGGCACATCCAAGAATTTCGGTCTGTCACTCGTGACCCTGGTCATTCTGGGCGCATTCGACATGTTCAGCGTCGTCATCCGCGCGTCGCTCATTCAAATACGCACACCGGACGAGATGCGAGGGCGCGTGGGAGCAGTAAATCAAGTCTTCATTGGAGCATCGAACGAACTCGGTGAATTCGAATCAGGCCTCACAGCCGCATGGCTCGGGCCGGTGTGGGCGGTCGTCGCGGGTGGCATCGGCACACTCCTGGTGGTGATCACATGGTCGCTCGCTTTTCCCGATTTGCGTAAGGTGGATCGCTTCGACGTCGCGCCCGACTCTTGATAGGAACGAGCATGCCAGCCGACCTCAGAGCGTGTTCTACAGCCTGCTGCGCGAATCGATGCGTCGGTTGGGCGCTGCGGTGCCTGCGCACGTACGATAAGTACGCTTACGCGGGCTCCTCGCGCTCCGCCCTAGCCTCGATTCGCTCGCGACGGCTGCCCTACACGCTCTCAATCGTTATGTCGCCCGAATCTGTTGGAAATCGAAGAAGATTGTTCGCGTCACCGCGCTACCCGCCGCGCCTCCGCCACTTGGAGGATCGTTCGTCGTCGAGTAGCTCGCTCTCTTCGACGGGCGCATTCACGTCCGCGCTGCTCGCGACGCGCGTATTGGGCACCACGTCGACGCGAGCGCGGAATGCATCAACGAATCGGTAAAGCAAATTGCCATTGTCGTCGATGTCGACGGCTACGTGGTCGGGATTCTCCTTCGCGAGCGTGGTGAGGAGGTTATCGGCGTTCTCGAGCGAAAGATTGTGCGCCCGCGCGACGTCGAGCGGCGTCAGGACTCCGCCGCGCGCGTTCGCGAGCGCGAAGAGTGCCTGGAGCTGCGTGGCCTTCGCCGTCTGCGCGCCGGCGTCGCTCATTTCTTTGCCGCTCTTGAGGAGGAAGTAGCCCGCAAGGACGGATACGAGCGTGATTGGGATTCCGAAGAGATACGGTGCGGCGCTCGCAAAGCCGACGAGAGCACCGCACGCGGCGAGCGTTCCAAACCCAAGGAGCAAACCACCTAGAAGAACGATCCATCCAAATACGCGCGCGACTGTGCCGCCGACTTTCGACGGTTGACCTGCCAAGTTGAGCGAGCTCGACGCGAGCGGCATTCGTGGTGCTCCACATGCCGTGCAAAAGGCGTTCATGCCGCGATAGATGAGCGGAGCATTTTGGCGACAGCGGGGGCACACGCGGCCGTACTTGGACTCGCTCCACTGGGCGCCGTAGTCCGTGCGATAGCTTGGGGTGCGGCGGGGACGGGACACGCGGCCATCAGCGTACATCACTTGACCACAACACGACGAGCTCTCCCATTCGCAAGTGCTAGTCTGGGGGCTCACGATGACCAATGAGCCCGGGCGGAGTGAGCCTCAACGCGTGGTCGTCGAGCGGGGAAGCATTCTCGCATACCGAATCTTCGACGTCGGCGCCACGATCGCGCTCGACGCCGTCGAGAAGCGCGTGCCCACGGCCAGGCGATTCGAGACGGGCGGACCGGCCGGCCTCGTCATTCCGGCGCGTCCGCTCGAGATCGCGCTCGGCGCCTGCGACATCGTCGTGCCGTTCCTCGCCGCGCGGCTATCGGGCTACGTCACCGCGCACGTGTTCGACTTCGGCGTCGTGTCGTTCGTCTACGAGATTTCGCTCCAACCGGGAACGACGTTCGACGAGCTCGTGCCGCTGTGCGATGCGCTCTACGAAGCCGCCGAGCTCGACGAGCACGGCTCCGAGCACCGAAGCGATCTGCTCCGGAGACTCGGCGACAGCGTGGAGAAGCCTCACGACTGGTCGGAAGCCGAGACGTACACGGTGATCTTCGTCGAGACGCTCGGCGAACAAGAACAGAAACCGTCCCTCGAAGTTCTCGCGCGCTCGGAGATCGTTGCCAAGCTCCTGCTCGGCGAAACGAGCCAAGTGCCGCTCGGCCGCGCCGAGCGTGAAGACGTGGTGCGCCACACCTTTTCGTATCTGCGCGACGACGTCGTCGTCGTCGATTGGAATAGCGCGCTCGTCATCGAACCGAACGGATCGCGTATCGTCCCCTTCATCCTCGAACTCGCCACATCGCAATTACTCGAGTTTCGCTATTACGATAAATTGCTCGATATCGAACTCGCGCGCCTCTACGAGCACGTTGGAAAGCCTGGCCCTTCGATGCTTCGCAGCCCTTACAGGTCGCTGACGCGCAACGTGATGAAGCGATTCCTCGAGCTCACCGAGTTTACGGAGCGCATCGACAATACCATCAAGGTCGTCGGTGATTTCTATCTTGCTCGCGTGTATCTCTCCGCAATCGGGCGATTCCGTGTTCCAGATTGGCGCGAGAGCGTGGAGACGAAGCTACGGCTAGTAGCGCGCGTCTACGAGCTTCTCAAAACGGACGTCGAGACTTCGCGCGCGCAATTTCTGGAGATCATCGTCATCGTGCTCATTCTCATTGAAGTGGTTTCGGCTCTTCGGCACTGATCTCCATTCGTTCTCGCCGTCGACGTCGCGGCCGCACATGAGCGCCAACGCAACTTCGCTGTTGTCCAATTGGTTTCGAGGATCGCGAAGCGCATCCTCCGCGCCTGAATTGGAAACGTTCCGAGGACGAAGGAGCGCCGCGCACATGACGCCCGCGGCGATGAGGGCCGTCGCGCAGACCGTTCCGAACCCGAGCGGTTCGCCGGCGAACAGGGCACCGAGCAGAACGGCGACCACCGGGTTGACGTACGCGTGGCTCATCGCGAGTGAGGTTCGTTGATTGCGCAGGAGCCACACGTACGCGCAGAAGCCGACGACGGACCCAAACACCACGAGCCAGAGCCACGCGAAGATGGCGCTAGGGCTGACGTGCACGGGAAAATGTTCGCCGCGCAGCGCACTCACGCCGAGCGTGGAGAGACCGCCCGCGAGCATTTGAGCCCCGGAGCTCGCGAAGCCGGCGTCGCTGCCCTCCGTCTGAACGAGGAGCGATCCGACCGCAAACGTCACGGGTGATAGCACGAGGAGCAAGCCTCGGATCCCCGCGCCGGACAGCGACGAACCCCACCCGAGCGCGGCGACGCCGAGCATCCCGAGCCCCATGCCGGCGATCTCACCGCGATGCGGTTTGTCTCCGCGAAGGGCCGACAAAAGCGCCACGATGAGCGGCGTCGTCGCACAGATGACGGCGGCGATGCTCGACGGCAGCTTCTCCTCTGCCATCACGATGAAGCCGTTGCCGCCGAGAAAAAGGAGCATGCCGGCGGGGATCGCGACGAGCCACGTGCGCCATCTCGGCCACGGCTCGCCGCGCACCTTCGCGTAGCCGAGAACCACGAGGCCGGCGACGACGAAGCGCGCGCCCGCCAACCCAAAGGGAGGCATCTCGGCAACGGCGACGCGCATCGCGAGGTAGGTCGATCCCCAGAGAAGCCAGATCGCAGCGACGGCGAGGACGAGACGGCGATCGAGGCGCGAAAAAAGAGCGCGCGCTCCGCGTAAGAACGATGAAAGTGCCGATGCACGAGCATCGGCGATGAGCTCGAACTGTGTACCCTCCATGAAACGTGCACAGCATGCCGCGCGACGCCCCACTGGTACAGAGTTGCGCCAAGTATGGTGGCAGCCGTGAGCACACGCTGCGACCGCCCCCGCCCGGACGTCGCGTCAACTTGAAAGCGGTACAGCGTGCTATGGTGCGCGCCCCCATGACCGATTCGGCCTCAGCCACGTCTTTTCCAAAGAGCGAGATCAAAATTCTTCTGCTCGAGAATGTGCACGAAAGCGCACATGAGATCTTCCGTCGCGAAGGCTTCCACGTCGAGGCCATGAGCCGCGCTCTGTCGGAAGACGAGCTCGTCGAGAAACTCGCGGGCGGCGTGCACTTGCTCGGCATCCGCAGCAAGACGCACGTAACCAAGCGCGTGCTCGAGGCAGGCAAGCGTCTCTTGTCGGTCGGTGCATTCTGCATTGGTACGAACCAGATCGATCTCGAGGCCGCCAAGATTCATGGCGTGCCGGTCTTCAATGCGCCCTTCAGCAACACGCGCAGCGTCGCGGAGCTCATCATCGGCGAGATCGTGATGCTCTCCCGTCAGCTCGGTGATCGCTCGCGCGAAGTCCACGAAGGCAAGTGGCGCAAGACGGCAACGAGCTCGTACGAGGTCCGCGGGAAAACTCTCGGCATCATCGGCTACGGCCACATCGGCTCGCAGGTCGGCGTGCTCGCCGAGGCGATGGGCATGCGCGTGATCTCGCACGACATCCGGCCGACGCTGCCCATGGGCAACAACAAAGCGGTCGACTCGCTCGAGGCCCTGCTTCGCACGAGCGACTTCGTCACGCTGCACGTGCCGGAGACTCCGCAGACGAAGAACATGATCGGCGAGAGCGAACTGTCCAAGATGAAGGACGGCGCTTACCTCCTCAATTTGAGCCGCGGCACCGTCGTCGACGTCGACGCGCTCGCTCGAGCGATCACGTCGAAGAAACTCGCAGGCGCGGCTCTCGACGTTTATCCCCAAGAGCCAGAAAAAAACTCGGATGACTTCGCAAGCGTCGTGCGCGGACTGCCGAACGTGGTGCTCACGCCGCACATCGGCGGCTCCACGGCCGAAGCGCAGGAGGCCATCGGTCGCGAAGTTGCCAACGTGCTTTCGCGTTTCACGAACACGGGTGCCACGACGGGCGCGGTGAACTTCCCGGTCGTCGAGTTGCCCATGGCCGATGGCGCGCACCGCGTGCTCAACGTGCATCGCAACGTGCCCGGTGTTCTGCGCGACATCCACAGGCTCATCTCGGACCGCAACGCAAACGTCATCGCGCAGCAGCTCGCGACCGATCCGGCGGTGGGCTACCTCGTGATGGACCTCGACAAGGAAGTTGCGAGCGACGTCCGCAAAGCCATCGCGGCGCTAGAGACGTCGATCAAAACGCGGATTTTGTATTGAAGGCGGAGAGCCGAGATTATGAAAGAAAGTGTCATCGTCATCACGGGAGCGAGCAGCGGCATCGGCGCGGCTTTGGCAGAGCTCGTCGGCGCGCGCGGAGCGTACCCTGTGCTCGTTGCGCGCCGGGAGCGCGAGCTCGCTGACGCCGCATCGAGATCCGGATCGCACGCGCTCCCCGTTGTCGCGGACGTCACGCGTCGATCCGATGTCGAGAGAGCATTCGCGGCCGCCGTCACGCGCTTCGGTCACGTGGACGTGTGGGTGAACAACGCGGGGCGCGGCATCTCGCGCAACGTCTCGGAGCTCACCGACGAAGACATCGACGACATGATCACGGTGAACGTCAAATCGGCCCTCTACGGGATGCAGACCGTGCTCCCGCACTTTCGCGCGCGCGGTCGTGGCCACATCATCAACGTTTCGTCCATGCTCGGGCGCCTGCCGCTCACGCCGTTCCGCTCGGCGTACGCTGCCGCAAAGCATGCGTTGAACGCGCTCACGGCGAGTCTGCGCATGGAGATACGTGCACAATACCCGGATATCCACGTCTCGAGCGTGCACCCCGGCGGCGTCGCGACCGACTTCGGCTTCAATGCCAAATACGGAGGTGTTGATTCACGCTTGCTGCCTGGCGCGCAATCGAAAGAAGAAGTTGCGGAGATCATCGCCGGTGTCATCGAGCATCCGCGCGCGGACGTGTACACGCGCGACGGCCAGCGCGAGATGGTCCTCGCGTACTATGGCGCCGAAGACATGGGCGCGGCAGAGCAGAAGCCACCGTTCTTCAGCTTGAAAGACGTCCGAAGAGAATGACGCCATGGAACACTCGCCCCGTTTCCTAAAGCTCTGCGAAGCGATCCGACCGCACATCAAAGAAGTCTCGACCAACGAAGTCGCAGCGCGTATAGCTCGCGCGGAGACCTTTTATCTCGTTGACGTGCGTGAAGAGAGTGAGTTTGCAAGTGACCGCATTGCCGGCGCCATCCATATCGGCAAAGGTGTCCTGGAACGCGACATCGAGAAGACCATCGCGGATCCTGGTGCGGACATCGTTCTTTACTGCGGAGGCGGCTTCCGCTCCGCCATCGCCGCAGAGAATCTGGGGCGCATGGGTTACACGAACGTCGCGTCCATGGTCGGAGGTTTTCGCGAGTGGAAAAGCAAGAACTTGCCCCTCGAATGATGTGCGCATATGCACTCCTCCTACGCAGACACGCATCGACGCCGCATCGGAAAGGTCGACGCGCGGCGTGACTAGGCGCATACTTCTTTAAGGGCTAAGGGGGCGTTTTCTTAGTCTCAATTCTTTCACCATGTGTCGTTTACTCGGGATTGTTGCGTCGGAATCGACGGAGTTTGGATTGGTTCTCACGGAGGCACCGCGCTGCCTCGCCACGCTCTCGCGTGAGCACCCGGATGGCTGGGGAATTGCTATCCACGACGCGGACGGAGCGCCGCCGTCGGTGAAGCTCGTCGACGGCACGTGGCGCGTGCACAAGGGGATCGAGCGTGCCGGCGAAGATCGACGCTTCCTCGAGATTGCCGCGCGAAGTCGCGGGCACGTACTCGTGGCCCACATACGTCAGAAGACCGTGGGACGCACGCGTCTCGAAAACACGCACCCGTTCGCGCGCGATGGGTGGGTGTTCGCGCACAACGGAACAGTGCAGAATACAAGCATCCTGCGCGAAGGATGCTCGGAGGCTCGCCTCGCGGAAATCGAGGGCGACACCGACAGCGAGCTACTCTTCGCCTACCTGCTCACGCGGCTCGACGAGTGCGGACTTCTCCGACTGAACAGTGAGGCAGCGCGGGCGTCGGCAACCGCGTTGATCGGCAGAACCACGGCACAACTCAGGGCCGCGGCCATCGGTGCGTTCAACTTCGTGCTCTCCGACGGTGCAACGTCGTTCGCGCATCGCTCGGGTCGGTCGCTCTATCTCCTCGAGCGTGATCCGCGCGATCCCGTACGCGAGCGGCGCTCGGTGGCACCCGGAGCCGATCTGGTGACCAAGTGGACGGTGCGCCGCCGCGCGGTGTTCATCGCGTCCGAAAAGATCACCGACGAGCCGTGGCGCGAGCTCTCCGACGGTACGCTCTTGCGGATCGATCGGCTGCCCACCCCGCGCGTCATTGCCGCCAACATCTCCCCCCGCGCCGCTTAGAGCATGTCCCTGGATTCCGGACCGAGGCGGCGAGAACGCGTTTTTTCGGAGACGATCACGCCGACGAGTTGCCACTGTGGAGAGGTGAGGCCCTGATCCCGTCCGTCACCCCAGCACCAAATGGAAGGTTGTTGTTTAGGGTGTCACCGTCCAATCGTCAGCACTCACCATCGTGCCAGAGAGGCCTGAAAGGCCTGGATTGCCAGCTGTAACCGATGGCGCACCGGACTTGCCCGCAGCGCCATACTGACCTTCCGGGTTTGCAACACTGGCCGCGAAGGTCGTCTCGGTGTCGAGTGTGGGCACCGCGCCTGAGTAGAGAACGCCCGCGGAGATGCCTCCGGCTCCTCCGCTGCCCGCTCCTCCTGCGCCTCCTTGGCCGCCATTGCCGCCGGGGCAGCCATAGTTGGCTTGGACGCCATTGGCTCCTTTGCTCGCATCTCCACCGTTGCCGCCTGAGCCGCCGTTGCCGGCTTGGTTGGTGGTAAGAGTGCAACCAATGAGTTGCACAGTGCTTTGGTAGGAAAGTAGCGCCACGCTTGCGCCACCGCCCTGTCCGGCGGCTCCCTTCGTGCCTCCACAGCCTCCGCACCCGCCTCCTCCTCCTACGCCTGCACGGCCTCCACCTCCTCCTCCGCCTTGCCCAGGCTGGCCGTCCGCGCCGTCTAGGCCATCGCCAGGAGTCCAGCCGGAAGCACCTAACTGGCCGAGTGAGGGGTTGGTGGCGGCGTTCGTGCCTGGGTTAGCATCACCACCGTTGTGGCCAGCGCCACTCCCATTACTGCCGCAGGATTGGCCGCCGGCACCCGCAGCACCATCGCTCTCTGTTGCATTTCCATCGATGCTTGGTAGCCCAGGCTGACCATTCCTACCCGAGTTGCCGCCCGCACCTCCCGTTATACTCCCTCCGGTCGTACACGTACACTGGATGCCTGCGCCGCCTGCTGTGGGGTTGCTCCACGCGCCGTCGGCGCCATTGGCTCCAGCACTACCGGAAGCACCGGTCTGCGCTGTCAAGGAGCACCTGCGGAAGGTCACGTCGGCGCCCGATGCAAACACGGCAATGCTGGAATCTCCCGCGTTCGTACCGGCTTGCGATTCAAAAGCAAGGTCCGAGAGGACGCTGGAAGAGGAGGTGATTTCGAGGGCAACCCCGGCATCCAGAGGCTTGATCGTAGGCATTCCGCCATCGTACTCCCAACTCGAGCACACGAAGCCTCCGTAGACCGAGACGGCGCTCGTCAGCGAAACGTGCTCCGTCAACGTGCCCGTCCCGCAGATGTAGATGCGGGACCTGTTGCCGAGAAGGGTCAAGGCATGGGCGATGGTCTTGACCGGAGAGTCCTTGGTACCGTCCGCTGCGTCATCGCCATTGGCGGAGTCGATAAATACCGCGTACGAGTCATCCAGGCATGCGGGGGAGTCTTTCGGATCTGTGGTGGGGTCGCAGTCGATGGGTACGCCCGCTTCTCCTTCCGTCCCTGCCGTCCCTGCAGGAGTGCACGTCCCATAATCTTCACAGGTCGTCCCATAACAAGCGGTCTGAGCAACGACCGCACCTACGACAGCACCCAGCGTCCAAAGTATCGAGCGCATCTCAAAATTCCTTTCCATAAGACAAACCTGCCCCATCTTTGCCAATCCACGGCACCACGGCCGCCGCCGACTCTTTGGACGGCTTGGGCCATACGAAGTAGGTCACTACCCCCGCAGCCAGCAAAATCCCTCCGCCCACGTAGCTTCCAACGGCAAGATTTGAATTTCTCGCGCGCGAAGCGGCCGACTGTCCTCTTGCATCACAGTCTCCGCTCGTGACACCGGCGCAGGCCGTTGTTCCCGTCCTCGCCTTGGCGTTCCCGACATCGTTGGCGGAGCTATTGGCGGCCGCCGTGAATCCAATCCCCAACCCCACGCCAGCGAGCCCCAGCACCGCCAGCGAGCCCGAGACGACGTACCGAGTGTTGTTGTGTTCCTCCGTTGGCAACGGCGTCCTTGCAGCATGGCTCGCCGGCGCATGCGGTGACTTCATCTGCAGGGTGACGGTCTTTCCCGCTTCCGCCGTGACGGCCCCGTCGTAGTGTTGCCCATCCATCTCTCCGCTCGCCGTAATGGCTCCTGGCTTTACGTCGAGAGGCTCAGGCAACGGCAGCGTGACTTGCTCACCATCGAGCGACACCACCATTCCATGGGGGCCTTTCACATCGATGCGCCCGAAACTTCGCTCGAGCTCGGCCACGTACTTCTTGCCGAGCTCCGTCTCTCGCGGAGACAGGAGCGGATTGCGCATGACCTCGCGGAAATGACGAATCGCTTGCAGTCGTTGCCCCGTGAGCTTCTCCTCGAGTGCGATGTTGAAGAGAATTTTGGGGGAAGGATAAATGATATAGGCCTCCTCGTACATGGCTAACGCTTCGGCCTCCAACATTCGGCCGTGCAACTTGCTGGCTTCGAGCGCCAGAGCATCGGCTTGGTCCCTTCGTGGGTCCAACGACTTTGCACTCGCGGAAAGACAGACAAGCGAGGCCACGGCCATCGCTGAACAAAAGATAGAAGTCCTCATGACGTAGCTCCTCGCAAATCGTCAGTCCTGGAATGCTCGGTTGCGGCGCTCGTATCCGTGAGCGTTGGCGCCGTGCCTGAGAGCGTGTTCGACAGCCGTCGCGAGCGAATCGAGGCTAGGGCGGATCATTCATGAGAGCCTGGCGGCCACGCGCAGCAGGCGAGGGGGATGGGAGGGAAAGCAGCAAGTGCGTCGAGCGTGGATCATGTGCACTTTACATCCAGATTGCGCACGGAGCTTGAGCCAGGCGCCGCGAGGGGCGCAACCCAGAGCAGGCAAGCGCGCGCCGCGCGGCGGCTTATGCAGCCGACAAGGCCATCGCA
>Ga0123357_10001048_pt1 | contig 28392 bp, 19 predicted proteins | sample TergutEmb28metaG_FD_89873 | JGI IMG/M metagenome (GOLD analysis project Ga0123357, IMG submission 89873) | Embiratermes neotenicus P4 segment gut microbial communities from Petit-Saut dam, French Guiana - Emb289 P4 | ecosystem: Host-associated > Arthropoda: Insects > Digestive system > Gut ...
CCACGCCCTGCGCGAGCACTACAAGGACGGCGAACTGCGCCCCGGAATGGTGCTGACCGTCGAGCCCGGCGCATACTTCAAGGCGTCCGACCTGGCCGTCCCCGAGGAACTGCGCGGCATCGGCGTGCGCATCGAGGACGACATCGTCATCACCGAGACGGGCTGCGAAATACTCAGCAGCGCCCTGCCGCGCGACGCGGACGAGGTCGAGAAATGGATGGCCGGGCTGCTGGCCTGATGCGCCGTTTCGGTGCGGGAATCCCCTGTCCATCGATGGGGGTCTTTCCCTATGGCGACCTCGTGGTTACGCTAGTATTTTCTTAAGCCGGAGCTGTTTGCCAAGCGTGCGACAGTGAAGTTCGTACCTTGGGCCATCTGGAGATCGAATGCGAAACGTCGGGAAGCGGTCGTGGGGGCGCGTTGTCTCCATCGGTTCCGTCGTTGCGCTGGTGCTGGGGTTGACTGTTGTCGCCTATGCCAGCCCGGGGTTGCCGATAGCCAAGGTCGATCTGAACGATTCGGGTGTTTGGGTGACGAACCAGTCGGCGACTGCGGTTGGGCGCTTCAACGCCTCGGCGAAGGCTCTGGACGCGGGCGTCGACGCGTCCCCCTTCAAAGACTTCGACGTGCTGCAAAACGACGGCAATGTCTTCATCCGCGACCTCACCGGTGGTGGGTTCTTGCAGGTGCAGCCGTCGACGGCGACCACCAGCGGCTCGCAGGTCAAGCTGCCCGCGAACGCCCAGATGAAACTCGGCGGCGGGGTTGTGGCCATCCTCGATGCCGCTGCCGGTGACCTGTGGGTGATGCCGGCGACGTCGGCGGGAGGTTTCACGAGCGATGCTGCCACCAACCCGCCGACCGTCGAGAAGGTTGCCGGTAACTCACTTGTGACGGTCGGCACCGACGGCACGGCCTATCTGCTGAATCCGGGTGCGTCGACCATCACGACCTTCCCGGCCGACCCGGTGGTCAAGGGCAAGACTTTGAGATTGAGCGGTCTCAGCACCGATGACAGCTACGCCCTGACGGTGGTGGGCACCACGCCGGTGACGCTCGACAGGACGAACCACACCCTGTATCTCGGCTCGTCCAGGCCGATCAATCTTGACCTGACGGCCGCGCAGGCGTCGTCGCTTCAACTGCAGGACCCGTCGGACGGCGCTAACGATGTGGCCTACGAGACGGACCTCGGCTTGGTCAGCCAGCCGCTGAACGGCAAGACGTCCAGCCAGGTGAGCGTGCCGGGCGGCGGCACGCCGTCCCAGCCCGTGCAATTGGATGGCTGCACGTACGCCGTCTGGTCCGTCAACGGCGCCTATGTGCGCCAGTGTGCGGGCGACACCAATGTGGCGGCGTCGACGGTGCCGAACTTCAGCACGTCCGACACCCTGCAATTCCGCACGAACCGCGGGTTCATCGTGCTGAATTCGATACAGGACGGCAGCGTCTGGCAGGCCGGCGACCAGTTGGTGCCGGCGAACACCGATTGGGCGTCGGTGCTGACGGCGGCCCAGGCCCAGAACACTGACACCGCGACGCAGTCCGATCAGCAGATCGACCAAAGTTCGAAGCCGGACCTGAACCAGGCCGACACCCCGCCGACGGCGCAGGACGACACTTTCGGCGTCCGGGCCGGGCGTTCCACGTTGTTGCCGGTGCTGGAAAACGACGTCAGCCCCGACGGGCTCATGCTGACGGCGGCGCTCGTCAGCCCGCCGCCGTCGATCGGCACATTGTCGCTTGTCTACTCGAATTCTGTTTTCCAGATTGACGTGCCTGACGGCGCCACCGGTTCGACGGCCTTCCAATATCAGGCGGCGGACGGCCGCGGCGGCGTGTCCAACACGGCCAATGTCACCGTCAACATCGTCCCGTCAGACGTCAACAACCCGCCGGTGCAGTTGCGCGCCACGAGCTTGCAGGTGACGGCCGGGCAATCCGTCACATACAACATCCTGGCGGATTGGCGCGACCCCGACGGCGACACGATCTACCTGCAGGACGCCACCCCGGACTCGCCTGACGACTCCGTCCAGTTCATGGCGGACGGCTCGATGACGTTCACCGATGGCGGCAAGGCGACGGGCAGCAAGAAGATCGCCGTGACAGTTTCTGACGGCCAGGCCACCACCACCGGCGAGGTGGATGTGACGGTCTACCCGGGCGGCGCCGGCAGCGCCCGTCCGCCGGTGACGGTCAACGACATGGCGTCGACGACGGTCGACCAGCCGATCGTCATACACCCGCTGGACAACGATTCCGACCCGAACGGGTTGCCGATCAACCTGACGTCGGTGACCGACGCCGACAACTGTGTGATCACCCCCGATATGCTGGCCAACACGGTGACGGCCACCTGCTCGACTGTCGGCAGCTACTACCTGGTATATACGATCAGTGACGGCAAATCGACCAATGTCTATGGCCTGATCCGTTTGGACGTCCTGGCGGCGCCTACCGGTGACGAGCCGCCGGTGGCCGTCCCCGACACCGTCTTGCTGCACATGGGGCAGACGACGACGGTCAACGCGCTTAACAACGATGTCAACCCGATGGGCTGGCCGCTGGTGTTGACTTCGGTCACGGTGCCCTCCGGCGCGCCGGTGCAGGCCGCCGTCATCAACCACCAGGCAGTGCTGGTGACGCCCTTGCAGGACTTCGCCGACCCGGTGACGCTGACCTACCAGATTTCCAATGGCATCGGCTATTCCGAATCGACCATGACGCTGATACCCGTGCCTGTGCCCGCCCAGATCGCCCCGCCGATCACCCGCGACTCCACCGTCAACGTCCGGGTTGGCGATGTCGCCACCGCCGATGTGTTGGCCAACGATTCACAGCCGGACGGCGTGCCGCTGGAGTTGCTGCCGGACTTGGTGCAAGTCCCGGATTCCTCGACCGGCATCAAGGTGTTCACCAGTGGCAAGGTCGTCCGGGTGCAGGCCGGCCAGGTTCCCGGCACGTTCACGGTGCTTTACCAGGTGGGTGTCGCAAGCGGCTCGGCGGAGCCTGCCACGGGGCGGCTGACCGTCACCGTCACCCCCGCTGATGACGCGCACAACCAGGCGCCGCAGCCCCAGGACATCCAAGCCCGCACGCTGGCCGGCCAGCCGGTGACGATACCGATACCGCTGACGGGCATCGATCCGGACGGCGACTCTTGCACGCTGGTGGGCGTCGCATCGGCGCCGTCCCAAGGTGTCATCTCGGCGGTGTCCGGCAACAGCATCACGTATGACCCGACGAGTTCGGTGACCGGCTCGGCGACGTTCACCTACACCGTGCAGGACCGCTTGGGCGCCCAGGCCACCGGCAAGATCACCGTCGGCATCGCCCCCGTCCAAGGCACCAATGACCCGCCGGTCGCCATGACCGACTCGGTACAAGCCCGGCCCGGGCGGTCCATGTCGGTGGCCGTCCTGGCGAATGATTATGACCCGGCCGGCAATTCGTTCACCCTTGTGGACGGATCGGCACAGTCGAACAGCTTCACGGCCACGACTACCAACCAGCACGTCAACTTCACGGCTCCGACCGCCGAAGGCACCTACCTGGCGACCTACCAGATCGAGGATTCGCTGGGTCAGACCTCCACCGGCATCATATCGGTGCAGGTCAGCGCGACGGCGCCGCTGTTGCTGCCGAACCCGCAAGATGATTACGTGCCGATGGCGGCTGGGCTGACCAACACGCCGGTGACCGTCGATGTGCTGGTCAACGACAACGATCCCAGCGGCGACGTGTCGCAGGACACGATGGCGCTGGATGACACGACCAACGCGACGATCGTGGGCGGCAAGGTGCAGGTCACCTTGGTCAGCCAGCCACAAGTGATTGGCTACACGCTGACCAACACCCAGGACAATCTGGTCGGCCGCGCATACATCTGGGCGCCCGGGCTGGACACCACACCGCCGCAGCTCAAGACGGGCGTCCAGGAATTGCAGGTCGAATCCGGGGCGTCGATCGATTTGCAGCTTTCCGACTATGTGCAGGTACGCAGTGGGCGCAGCCCACGCATCACCTCGGCTGACAAGGTGACGGCTTGGAACGGCACCGGCACGGCCGATTCGACGACGCAGCTGACTTTCGCCGCGCCGCCGGGTTATGTGGGGCCCGCGTCCATCTCTTTCGAGGTGACCGACGGCGCGACGCTGAACGACAACACCGGCCTGGCATCCACCCTGACGGTGCCGATCACGGTGATACCGTCGACGCAGAAACCGCCCCCGCCGACTTTCGCCAACTCGGCGGTCAAAGTTGAGGCCGGCGGCACCGCTGCCGTCGATCTGGGTAAATTCGCAACCGGGGCGGTCGGCAGCACAGCTACACTGACCTTCGCCGTTTCCACCCCGCCGACTTTGGCGGGCGTCAAAGTGGCCGTCACTGGTTCGACGCTGACGGTGACAGCCGACCCGACCGCGGTGGTGGGCAGTTCGGACACGGTGGGCGTCAGTGTCTCGGACGGCACGAACGCGGCTGTGGACGCGCAGGTGGGCATCACCGTCGTGGACTCGACGAAGCCGTTGCCGCAGGCGCTGACGGACAACGCCAACGCCAAAGCCGGGCAGACCGTCGCCGTTAATGCCACCGCCAACGACTTCAACCCCTTCGACGCCAGCCAGCCGCTGACCATCGTCAGCGTGTCTGTGGCCAACGCCGATTCCGGCACGGCTGTGGTCGGTTGCCCGGGCGACGCCACTGGCTGCGTTTCCATCACCCCGGCAGCCACATTCATCGGGCAGATGACCGTCACCTACGTGATCCAGGACGCCACCAAGCAGGTTTCCCGTCAGGCGTCGGGTCAGATTTTGGTGACGGTAAAGGGCCCGCCGACCGCCCCGACAGCGCCGCACATCGATTCGATCGGCAACCAGCAGGTGGTGCTCAGCTGGCAGCCGCCCAGCAACGACGGCGGTACGCCCATCACTGGTTACACGGTCACCGGCTCGCCCAGCTACACCAAGGATTGCGGCACCTCGACGATCTGCACGCTGGACGGGTTGACGAACACCGTCACATACACGTTCACGGTGACGGCGACGAACGCCGTCGGCACGTCGCCCGCGTCCGTCGCCTCGGCGCCCGCCACCCCAGACGCGGTACCGGACGTGATGAACCCGCCGACAGTGCAGTTCGGCAACCAGCAGTTGACGTACACCTGGGCGAACGCCGTCACCACCGGTCGGTCGGCCGTCCAGTCGTATCAGTTGCAGTTGTCGCCCGCGCCGCCAAATGGGCAGTCCATGGTGACCGGTATCAAGGGCAACAGCTTCACCTGGACGGGACTGACGAATGGCACCGCCTATCAGGTGAAAATCTGCGCCGTCAACAATGCGCCACAGTCGTGCTCGCAGGCCAGCATGTGGTCGGCCGCGTCGTCGCCCGAGACCCCGTCCGCGCCGCCCGACCCGCCAGCCGCGCCGGGCGTCACACTGCTGCCGGACTTCACTGGCAGCTCGGGCCAGGTGAAGGTCTGTTGGAACGCGCCCGCCACCAACGGCGCCGCCATCACCGGCTACGCTGTGACGTCCAGCAGCCCGGCCGTCAACGGCAGCTCCAGCTTCGCCGTCGCCCCGTCCGGCAGCGCGCAGACCTGCACGACCATCGAGATGGCCAACTCGGCCAACTCGGTGACCTTCACCGTCCAGGCCACCAATCGCGCCGGGACGGGCGCCGCCTCAACGGCATCCAACCCGATGCAGGTCTTCGGGACGCCCGGACCGCCAGGCTCGGTGTCGTTGGCGGACGGCGACAACTCCTGCAGCGCCAGCTTCGCCGCCGCATCCCTGAACGGCGCCAGCGCCTCGCAGGTCACCTACCAGTACCAGGCCAGCAATGGCGTCACCGGCAGTTTCGGCACCAACACGGGCGGCAACGTCACCGGGTTGCCGAACAACGGCCCGTACACGGTGACGGTGTGGGCTGTGTCCACTGTGCAGGGTACGAGCATCGCCGGTCCGAAGGTCACCAGCAACACTTGCACGCCTTTTGGCAAACCCAACCAGCCTGGGCTGTCTGTCAGCGTCAGCGGCGACACCATCAGTTGGTCCACCAGCGCGCCCGGGCCGAATGGCCGCGCCATCGCCAGCGTGCAGACCAGCACGGACAATTCAAACTGGGGTTCGTCCAGCGGGTCGTCGCAGGTGGGCTACAACAAGTCTGTGACGGTCTACGCCAGGGCCTGCGACACGACCGGGGCGTGCTCGACATCAGTGAGCAAAACCGTCACCACAGGGGCTGCGCCGCCGCCACCGCCGACGTGCAGTTGGACGCATACGTCAACGACGCTCACAACCACCTACTACAACATTTCAGGCAGCCAAACTGTCTACTGGTCATCATCAGACCCGAATGCCGGTTCTTGGAGAAATGGCACCAATGGAACTGTCTCGGGAAACGGCACAAATGAAATCACAGACTTTAAGACCACAACGAATTGGCAGTACATCACGGTCACAGTGGGATCGCTTGTCTGCACCGGCAATCCATAATCGCCACGGGACGCGTTCACACACTGAGAGTTGCGCTTCGTCAAGGAAAGGAAAACCCGAATGACAATGACACGCGATGAGGCGGCATGGTTCGCCAACGCCTTCGACCAGATCGTCAAGAACGTCTCGCAGGCCGTCCTCGGCAAGGACCACGTCGTCCGGCTGACCGTCGCCACGCTGCTGGCCGAGGGCCACATGCTGCTTGAGGACGCGCCGGGCACGGGCAAGACGTCGTTGGCGCGGGCCTTGGCCGGCACGGTGGACGGCACGCACAAGCGCATCCAGTTCACCCCCGACCTGCTGCCGACGGACGTCACCGGCGTCACCGTGTATGACCAGCGCAGCGGCGAATTCGAGTTCCGTCCGGGCCCGATCTTCGCGTCCATTGTGCTGGCGGACGAGATCAACCGGGCCAGCCCGAAGACGCAGTCCGCGCTGCTGGAAGTGATGGAGGAGGGCCAGGTGACCGTCGACGGCGTCACCCGCCCCGTCGGGCGCCCGTTCATGGTGATCGCCACGCAGAACCCCATCGAGCAGGCTGGCACATACCGCCTTCCCGAAGCGCAGATGGACCGCTTCCTGATGAAAACGTCCATCGGCTACCCCGACCGCGCCAACATGGTCGAGATCCTCGGCAGCGCCAACATCAAAAACCGCGCGGCCCAGGTCAGCCCCGTCATCAACACGCAATCGGTGGCCGACATGGCCAACCTGGCCGCCACTGGGTTCACCTCGCCGGCGTTGCTCGACTACGTCGCCACACTGGGTGAGGCTTCGCGGTCGACGAACGAGACGCGCATCGGCATCTCGACGCGCGGCGTGCTGGCGATGGTGCGGGTGGCCAAGGTCTGGGCGGCCTCGCAGGGCCGTGAATACGCCACCCCCGACGACGTCAAAGACCTGGCAGCGCCGGTTTGGCAGCACCGGCTGGTGCTCGACCCGGACGCCGAGTTCGCCGGCGCGACGCCCGAAAAGATCATCGCCCGCGTCCTCGCCGAGGTGCCCGTGCCCACCATGAAGGCTGGTGCATGAGTTCAGCCACGATGCTTCGCGAGTCGGCCCCGCCGCAAGGCACCGGGCCGACTCGGCGTCGCGTCAACAACTTGGTGGGTGCGCCAGGCCGCGCGGTGGCAAAAACCCGGGCCTGGGTGGCGGCGCGCTGGCAGGCGACGGCACCATTGCGGGCCAAGCTGGCGCCGGTGCGGGCAAAACTCGCGCCCGTCTTCGGTGTCGTGCAGCCGGCAGGCTGGGCCTGCGTGGTTGCGGCTGTGGTTTGCGGGCTTGTCGGCTGGTGGCTCGGGTGGGCTGAACTACTGGTGGCGGCGGTTTTCCTGATGGTGATCGTCGTCGTCGCGGCGGTGTTTCTGATCGGACGGCAGTCGTACGCCGTCGAGATCGACTTTTCGCGGCTGCGCGTGCCGGTCGGCGAGATCGCCGAGGCTGGCCTGACGGTGACGAACACCGGTTCGCACACGCTGTTGCCGTGTACATTCATCGTGCCCGTCGGCCACGGCTGGGACGCCTTCTCGGCGCCCCGCCTGAAAGCAGCCGAGCAGCACTACGAGTCATTCCGCGTGCCCACCCATCAGCGCGGTGTCATACCGGTTGGGCCTGTGCGCTCGTCGCGCGGCGACGCCCTGGGGCTGCTGAAACGCGAGGCCAGCTGGACTAGTGTCAGCGAGTTGTTCGTCCACCCCCTGACAGTCGCCTTGGGCGACTCGTCCACCGGTTTTCTGAAGGATTTGGACGGCACCCCGACCGACGCGCTGACCAGTTCCGACATCGCTTTCCACGCGTTGCGCGAGTACGTCGTCGGCGACGATTTGCGGCACGTCCACTGGCGGACGTCCGCCCGCGTCGGAAAACTTATGGTGCGCCAGTTCGAAGAGACAAGGCGCTCGCACACCGTGGTCTGCCTGTCGATGTCGCCAGAGGATTACGCCACAGAGGACGATTTCGAGCTTGCCTGCTCGACGGCCGCCTCGCTGGCCGGGCAGGCCATCCGGCAGAAGCACGCGGTCAGTGTCTATGTGCCGGGCAAGACATTGAACACGGCGACCGAGCAGTTGATGCTGGACGACTGCTCGCGCCTGCAATTCGGCGGCCCCTGCGACCCGGTGACGCTGACGGCGGCGACCGCCGCCCAGCGCTCGCTCGACACGTCTGTGGCAATCATCGTGACGGGCACCCTTGTGACGCCCGCCCGGTTGCACGGGGCGATGTCGCGGTTCATGGTGGACGCGTTTACCGGGGCTATCCGCTGCGCCGCCGGGCTGGCACCGGCGCGCAACTCCATCGGTGGTAGCCCGGTGGTTACGGTAGGCAGCTTGGGCGACCTGCCGGCGGCCGTGCGGGGGTTGGGGGATTGACATGGCGCAATTCATGACCCCGCCGAAAGCCAAGGCGAAGGACCCGCTTTTCACCGGGCGGATGGCGCTGGACGGCATCGTCGTGGCCCTTATGCTGTCTACCGGGCTGGCCGGTTTCTGGCCCGTCTTCGATGGGTCGTCGTTCATCCGTCCGGCAGCCGTCGGGTTGGTGGCCGGTGCGCTGGTCGCGTTGGCCGGTCGGTGGGGACGCTGGCCGGTGGTGGTCGTTGCGATCGGCACCATCGCCGCCTACATGCTGCTCGGGACGGCTGCCGCCGTGCCCCAGCAGGGCGTCAGCCAAGTGGTGCCGACGGGTGTCAGCTTGCGGACGGTGATTTTCGGGGCGGTACAGGTGTGGCGGCAATTCGTGACCGCCATAACGCCGGTGGCTGGTTTGACGGGCCTGACGCTGGTGCCTTTCACGGTGGCGTTGGTCGGCGCGGCGGCCGCTTTCTCGACGGTCTGGCGCGCCAAGCGGGCCTGGCTGGTCATGATCCCCGTCATCATCGTCTTCGTCGCCGTCATCGCGCTGGGCGTGGTGACGCCCTTCTACCCGACGGTGCAGGGCCTGGCGTTGGCGGCCTTGGCCATCGGCTGGCTGGCCTGGCGGCGCAACGGCGGCGCTATCGAGTCAGCGGCGGTTCGCCGGAACCGGCTGTTCAGCGGCGTCATCCTGATCGTGCTGGCGTTGGTAGTGGGTGCCTTCGCCGGGCCGGCGATGGCTTCGGCCGTCGATCGCAACGTCGTGCGTCTTCATGTGGTTCCGCCGCTGGATTTGCACGCCTACCCCAGCCCGCTGTCCTCTTTCCGCGACCTGATCACCACCCGCAAGGACGACGACCTTTTCACGATCACGAACTGGAACCCGGATTACAAGCTGCGGCTGGCCGTCATGGACTTCTTTGACGGGACGGTCTACAACGTCTCGGATGCGTCAGGAGCGTCACGCTATGACCGCGTCGGCGCGAACCTCGGGCGTTCCGGGCCGGCAGTCAGCGGGCAATCGGCGACGATCGGGGTGACGGTCGACACTTACACCGGGGTGTGGGTGCCGGGTGTCTCGATCATGGATTCGCTGCAATTCGGCGGCAGTTCGGGGACGGCGGCCAGCTTGGCAGACGACTTGTATTACAACCCGGAAGCGGACGCCGCGATAGACTCGCGCGGGCTTTCGCAGGGCGATTCATACACGTTGACGGCCGATGTCAGCGCCGGGGTGGCGACCAGCAGCTCGCAGCTGATAAGCGTCAACATGCAGGCCCCGCAGAACGTCCCGCCAGCAGTCGCGTCGCTGGCGTCCACCTGGGCGGCCGACGCCAAAACCCCCTTCGACACGGTCAGCGCCATCGTCAACACGTTCCATGACACGGGCTATTATTCCGACGGGCTGAACAGCCAGCAGGCGTCACTGCCGGGCCATTCGACGGCCCGAATCGCAGCTTTGCTCAAGAACCCCCAGGTGATGGTCGGCGACGACGAGCAATACGCCGTCGCCGCGGCGCTGATGCTTCAATCGCTGGGCATCCCGGCGCGCGTCGTCATGGGCTTCGAAGCTGACTCGTCGTCACACCTCAGCGGCACAACCTGGACGGTGACGGGCGCCGACGTGCACGCCTGGATCGAGGTGCCCTTCCAGGGTGCCGGCTGGGTGGCATTCGACCCGTCACCAGCCCGGAACAAGACGCCCGAGCAGCAAAGCCAGCAGGCGAAGACCAAACCTCGCCCGCAGGTGCTGACCCCGCCGGTGGCGAACAATGACAACACCCAGCCGGATAGCCAAAACCCGGGCAACAACCAGCCTCAGCCGAACAAGCCGCACAGTTCGTCCATCTGGCCGGTCGTGCGGCTGGTGTCGGGTTCAGTCGGCGGTGTGGGGCTGGTGGTCTTCGGGCCGTTGCTCGTCATCGGCCTAATAAAGGGACGCCGGCGACGGGTACGCGAACAGCAGGCCGATCCGAGCGCCAAAGTGGTTGGTGGCTGGCAGGAGTTGGTGGACAGGGCGGCCGACATGGGCGCCGTCGTTCCGCCGTCGGCGACCCGTCGCCAGACCAGCAAACTGCTAACCAGCCGTTTCGGCGCCACCAACGTGACGGGGTTGGCCGCGGCAGCCGATTCCGCCGCCTTCGCACCTGCACCACCCGCACCGCAGGCCGCCGACATATACTGGGCAGGTGTGCGCGGGGTGATCGGTCAGCTACGGCATAAGCTGTCACCCTTCGGACGGTACAAGGCGCGGGTTTCATTGGCGTCCTTGCGCCGTCACCCCCGAAGCACCTTCGATTTGGAGGAGACATCATGAGCGATCAGTCATGGCCTCCGGCGGGCCCGCACGAGGGACGTCCGTTGTTGATATCGGCCGTGCCCGGTGCGTCGAGCCGAGTGGACAATCCGCCCGCACAGGACGGGTACACGCAGGCCCCGCCGGGTTATCCGCCGGTGCCTCTGCCGCCTGCGCCGATGAGCTACCCGCAAGCTCCAGCCGGCTACCCGCAGGCTCCGGCCGGCTATCCGCCAACTCCAGCCGGCTACCCGCAGGCTCCGGCTAGCTATCCGCCGACGGGTTACCAGCAGCCGCCCATGGGCTACCCGCCAGCGCCCGTGGGGTACCAGCCGGTGCCCGCCGCTGCACCGCCGATGGGCTACCCGCCGACCCCGGCATTCGGCGCGGCGGCGCCTATGCCGCTTCCAGCGCCTGTTCCTGCGCCAGCGCCGGCGCCATCGCCCGCGATGGGTTACCAGCAGGCACCACCCTTCGCTACGGCGGCACCGGCGCGAGCCGCCGTCAATATCGACTTCGTCTTCGATACCGGGCAGCGTGTCAGGGCGGGGCAAGCGGGGCTGCTTGGACGTCATCCGTCGAGCAGTGACCCGTCGCTGCTCTGCGAGGCGATCACCGACCCGGACATGTCGATTTCAAAGAATCATCTGGAATACGGCCGCGACGCCTCGGGGCTTTGGGTGAAGGATCGCAACTCGACCAACGGCTCCGCCATCACCCACCCGGGCGGCTATACCGTCGTATTGGTGCCGAACGAAGAGACACCGGTCGCCGCCGGTGACATCGTGAACATCGGCCGGCGTTACTTCCGTGTCGAAGAGGTGCCGGCGTGAGCGTCACTGTGCATGTCGATTCCGCGTCCGGCACAGATGTCGGCAAGCAGCGGACGCTGAACGAGGACGCCGTGCTGGACCGCTGCCCGGTTTTCATCGTCGCTGACGGCATGGGCGGCCATGAGGCGGGCGAGGTTGCCAGTGCCATCGTCGTCGAAGAGATGACTGCTCTCGCGCAGGTTGAGCCGACCCTTGACGACGTGCGCGACGCTTTGCACCGCGCCAAGGTGCGCATTGACGAATTGAGTGCCACGGGCGCCAAACGTCCGGCCGGGACGACCGTCAGCGGCGTCGTCATGGTGGTTGTGGAAGGCGAGCCGTACTGGTTGGTCGTCAATTTGGGCGATTCGCGCACCTACCGTATGGCGCGCGGCGAGGTCAGCCAGGTGTCCGTCGACCATTCTGAGGTGCAAGAGATGATCGACGCGGGGCGCATCGACGCCGAACAGGCGCGCTCGTATGAGCGTCGCAATGTGATAACCCGCGTGCTGGGGGCCGGCACGCCCGAGCGTCCCGACTACTGGTTGTTGCCGGTGGCCGAACATGATCGCTGGTTGGTGTGCTCCGACGGTTTGACCACTGAGGTGCCAGACGATGTGATCGCGCGTACGCTGATCAATGAGGACACGCCACAAGCCGTTGTCGACTCGTTGATCAGCGCGTCTTTGATGGCCGGCGGCCACGACAATGTTTCGGTCGTCGTGGTGGACGCCTGGCGGGGCGTCTCGGACGCCTTGATCGAATCGACGGTCAAGCTGCCCCTGCCGGACGAAGAGGAGCACACCGTCGAAAATCCTCCCAATGAAAGGGCTGAGTCATGAGGTATCTCGAAGGCGAATGGCTGGCCGTCGCGGCGGCCGGCGGCGGCGCGTTGTTGCCGCCCGATTTTCCGCCCGCTACGGCGCTGGATCTATTGGACGACTTGCAGCAGGGCGCGGCTTTTTCGGTGGTCCTTCAGCATTTGGTGTCGGCCAGCGGGGCGTCGCTGACGAACCTGCCAGAGTTCGCCGTCGCCGTGCGCGAGGACGCCGACATGCACATTGCGTTGCGCGGACCGCTGCGTCTGACCGGACGCACCGCTGCCGGCGATGTCGATCTGACTGGCCAAGATGTCACGACATGGCACGAGGAGCGCGTCGCGGAGGCTACCGGGTTGCGTCTGCTTGCTGTGGCCGCCGGGCCGAACGAGCGTGCCGTTTGGTGGCCAGTGGACGGCGGTATCGTGTGGGCCGGGGCACTCGAGTTGGTGGCCTCGCCCGCCGAGGAAGCGCCCCCAGCGGTTGAGGAAGTCGCGCCAACGGACGCCCCGCCGGTGCCGCTGCCACCGATTCCGCTGCCGCCAGTGGAAGAATCCGTGCCGCCGGTGGAAGAATCAGTGCCGCCGTCCCCGCCTGATGACGCGGTCGACCCAGTGCACACGGGCAACACCACTTTGGTGGCCGATGACGATGCTGACGACGATGCGTCGCTGCACTCTACAACCTTCTTCGCCGACATGTTTGCCGACCCCGTGCCCGCCAGCGATGCGCCGGTGCCTACGCCGGCTGAAGCGACGCCCGTTGAGCAGGACGACCATGACGGCATGACCGTCACGAGTTTCGCGGTTGAGGAAGACCACGCTGGCCAGACCGTCTTTTCACCGGACCCGGTGGCTGCGCCGCAGCCGTCCCCTTTGTCGGCGGCGCCCGTCGCCGGCCCGACGGTGCTGGCCCGGATCTGCCAGGCTTGCGGGACGGCCAACCCAACCCAAAAGGTTGCCTGCCGGGCGTGTGGCACGCCGCTGACGGGCGATGCCATACGAATCCCGCGCCCCCCGTTGGGTACGATCATGCTTCCGTCCCACGAACTGATGGCCATCGAGCATCCGGTGGTTGTGGGGCGGCGTCCCGAGGTGTCGCGTTTCTCGACAGCCGATGTGCCCGTCGTGGTGAAGGTTGACGACAGGCATATCTCGTCGACCCACCTGAAGATCGACCTTGAGGACTGGAGCGTGCTGGTGACCAACCTCGGCCTCAACGGCACGATTTTGCGGCGCCCCGGCCAGCCGGATCGCGGCATGGGTGACGGCGAGACGGTTCTGGCCCAGGTTGACGACGTCTATGACATCGGAAGTGGGGCCGCGTTGACGATTGTCGAGCTGGCATGAGCGCACGCCCGCCGGCGTCACCGCCCCGAATTCCCGGTTTCACGTTCATCCGGGCGCTTGGTCAAGGCGGGTTCGCCGACGTCTATCTGTACCAGCAGGATTCGCCGCGCCGCACCGTGGCCGTCAAGGTGTTGATCGCCGAAATGGCCGGCACCGAGGCGGCGGTTCGTCTTCGTCGTGAGGCGGACGCGATGGCGGGGCTGTCGCAGCACCAGAACATTGTGACGGTTTTCCAGTCTGGCACTGCAGATGACGGCCGGGCCTATATGGTGATGGAATACTACCCGCGTCCGGCCTATTCTCAGGGTTTGCGGACTACGTCGCGTTCGTTGACCAGCGTCTTGTCGATCGGTATTCAGTTGGCGGGCGCTGTCGAATCGGCCCACCGTCTGGGCATTTTGCACCGCGACATCAAACCGGCGAACATCCTGGGCGACCGGGCCGGGCGTCCGGTGCTGGGGGATTTCGGCATCGCCATGACAAGTGCCGAGGCGGCTGCCGGCAGCGCGCAGGGCATGTCAATTCCGTACAGCCCGCCGGAGACTTTCGACGCGAACCCACACCCTTTGCCGCAGTCGGACGTGTGGGGTTTGGCGGCCACGCTTTATGCCCTTTTGACGGGGCATGCGCCTTTCGAGATAGTGGGCGGCGACAACCGGCCGCACATCATGGTCGAGCGCATAAAGCACGACCCTTATCGGCCGGTCGGACGTCAAGATGTGCCGCCGGTGTTGGACCAGGTGCTCGCCACCGCTATGTCGAAGAATCCGACCTCGCGTTATGCCACCATGCAGGCATTCGGACGGGCTCTCGGCGAGGTCGAGCAGGAACTGCATTTGAGCAGCACGCCGATGGATATTATCGACACCGGCGAGGACGCCGATGCCGGTGGTCAGTATGACGAGGTTGACGGCACCCAGTTGAGGCCGATCACGATGATCGATCCGACTGGGTGGTCGAAGCCGCCGACGATTTCGGTGATGTCACCGACGGCGTCGATGTCGCAAACGTCTCAGACAGCCACGCGCCAGCCGTTCACACAGCCGTTTGTACGCGCCAGTACGCCGATGGCGACGCCGGGCACTGCGCGTGGACTCGCCGATCAGCCGTTGGATCACACACAGCTTTTTATGCAGAACGCCGCCCAACAGCCGGTCATGCCGACTATGCCCGCCATGCCAGTTCAAACTGGGGCGCCCGAAGTGGGCGAGCCCGAGCCAAGGAACAACCTGCGCTGGGTGATCGTCGCACTCGTCGTGCTCATCATCGTGGCAGTGGTTTTGGTGGTGGTCTTGAAGGTGGGCGGTCAGCCGTCACCGGTGCCGGCCGATGTGGCGACCCCGACCGTCAACGCGCAGGATCCGTTGGGTGCGGACACCGTCAGTTCGCCGACAAATCTGGTGTGCACGCTCAGCGCCGACAAGACGACGGCGAACTGCACCTGGGTGAACCCGGACCCGCAACCGGGCGATTCGTTCAAGTGGGGCGTCACCAACGGCACAGACACGAGTTTGCATTCGGTGGGTGATCCAGCCGCGTCGAATATCCCTGTGCCTGCTGGCCAGCCGACCGTTTGCGTCACCGTAGTAACTATCAGAGCCGGTCACGGTTCGGACCCAGTGCAAGGATGTGCTTCATAGATGGTGAAAGTCGAGTATGAAGGCGCCGTGGTAGCCGTTGACCAGGTCAATGGTCTGGTGATCGGCCGCGAGGGCGGCCTGCCGATGGGTGACAACCCATACCTGCATCGTCATTTTCTTTCGGTGTCGTATGACCACGGTTTCTGGTGGCTGGCGAACATTGGCCAGACCTTGTCGGCGACGGTGTTTGACCCCAGCAGCAGTTTGCAGGCCTGGTTGCGTCCTGGTGGGCGGATTCCTCTGGTGTTCGGACGGGTGGATGTGTTGTTCACGGCTGGGCCGCTGTCGTACAGCGTGGCGATTGTCGACGACGATCCGATATGGCGAGACAACCCCGAAATCGCCGCCGCTGGCCGAAATTCAGGCACCACCACTGTGGGGGCTTGCCAATGGACGCCGGCGCAGCGTCTGGCTATCCTTGCCTTGGCTGAGCCGATTTTGTCGCGCAATTCGTCGCAAGGTGTGGCGCATATACCGTCGAACTCTGAGGCCGCCAAAAGGATCGGCTGGACGGTCAAACGTTTCGAAAAGAAGATCGATAACATCTGCGCCAAGCTGGACGATCTTGGCGTCGAGGGTGTGCGGGGCGGCGTGCAATCCCACGCGTCGGCGCGGCGTTCCCGTCTGGTCGAATGGGCGGTGTCGACGGCGCTGGTGACGTCGGCCGATCTGGCGCTGTTAAGAAGCGCGGCTTCAATAGTGGACGACGACGAAAACTAGAGTTCAATGGGTATGTTTCGCGTCAGTTCCGGCTAAGAGCGTCTATCAACGACTAGTCGGGGAATGGCACCTGGACGGTGCGGAACTTGCCGGCGTCCACGAAGATTCCGCGGCCAAGCGGGAAATCCGCCCGCTTGATGCGCGGGAAGGTGACGCGGAACAGTGAATCACCGTCGTCTTGGTCTGGTTGCATCACGATGCCGCGGCGGCCGTTACGGATTTCCGAGACGATCGGCCAGGCTGAACCCCAGCCGGCCATCTCCGATTCACCGATGACGAAATGTCCATTGCGGCGTGCTGCCTTGATCAGGGCGACTATCGCGTTCTCGGTTGATGAGCCGATGAATTCGCTGACCGACTCGATCATCAAGATGACGCCGGGTTTGTCCTGTGCGACGGCGGCCAACAATGGTGTGATGTCTTTGGCGAGTTGGCTGATGTCGTCGTCACTCAACGCCACATCTGTCCAGACAGGTTCGGCGTGGACATCCGAGCGGCTAGGGCCGATGTAATACATCGGGACGCGGGCGTCCCAGCGCCGCAGTATGTTGGCCAGGGATCGCAGCGTTGTCGTGCGTCCCGAGCCGGGCATGCCTGCGACGATGAAGGTGCCTTGCGGGTTGAAAGGCAACGGCTGAAGGGTGGCTTCATCCATGCCGAGGGCGGGCAGGCCGTCAATCATGGCGGGTATTTCCTGCATGGTGATGAATTTCGCTAGGCGCTCGACGGGTTCGGCTGGCGCGATGCCGGACTGCGTCATTGATTTTGCGAGTTTGTCTATAGCTGATGCCTGTTGCTCGGTGTCGGGTGAGGCGTTCAGAACGCCGATCTGGATCTCGTTAGTCCGTTCGAAAAAGACGCCGCGCCCGGCCGGGCTTTGGCTGTTGAGGACATCTTTGGGTATGCCCAGCGTGGTGTAGGCGCCTTCGTCTGCCTGGCGCAAGATCAGGCGTTGTTGCACGCTGGCGGACAGCGAGGTGCTGATGGCGTTCGGGCGTTCGGCTGACAATGCGACGTGAATGCCGACGGATCGTCCTTCTGCCATTATGCGCGCAAGCATCGATATCATCTGGGCTGTGATGGCGGTGGCTTCGTAAAGGTCACGGAATGCCGCGAAACCGTCGATCAGAAGCAGGATGCGCGGCAGTTCGGTGTCGCCGCTCAGGCGTCGATAGTCTGGCAGCGACCCAGCCCGGACGGCCGCGAACTTGGTGGCGCGGGTGTCGAGCTCGCCAACCAGGCGGCGCAACAACCGTCCGACTCGTTCTTGGTCGGAGGCGTCGATGACGGCGCCGACATGCGGCAACGGGTCCAGCATTGCAAGACCGGATGACCCGGCGTCGAAGCCATACACATCGATGCGGGCGATTTTTGCCAAAGAACTGGCGGCGACTGCAATACTGCGCAGGGTCGCCGACTTGCCCGAACCTGACGCGCCGAACACAGCGAGGTTGCCGTCAGTGTCCGGATTCCAATAGACGGGGCTTTGCGCCTGGTTCTCTGGTTCGTCGGCGACACCGAGCACCAGATCCGTCGTGCCGTATTGGCGGGCGCGGGAAATGGTCAGTGTCATCATTTCGGACAGGTCGTACGATTGCTCCAGGTCTGGCAGCCACGGTTTGCGCGGTGTGGGGACTTGCACCATGGCTGATGCCGAGCAGATAGTGTCGACAACGCGTGTGATGTCTTTGGGGCCCTGGGTGGCTGTGGCGGCCTTCTTTACGGGCGGCATCTCCCAGGCGATACCAGGGCCGAAAACCATGGTTTCGATGTCGATTCGGGACGGCTCCGGTTCGTCACTGGTGCGTCCGCCGGCGTAGCCCGATTGGAACAGTGCGATGCGTCCGGGGCCGGTTCGGACGGCTCCGCGTCCCGGCATCCGCGAATCGAATGAGGACGCCAGCGGTGTGCCGATGACGTCGCTCGAATCGGCCTCGTCCGCCATGCGCAAAGCGATGCGCAGGTTGGTGTTGGCGCGCAGGTTGTCTTTGATGACGCCGGCCGGGCGCTGGGTGGCCATGATCAGATGCATGCCGAGTGAGCGTCCACGTTGGGCGACGTCGACCACGCCGTCAACAAATTCTGGTATCTCTTTTGCGAGTGCGGCGAATTCGTCCACGACAATCACCAGCGATGGCGGGCACTCGGGGTCGCCGGTTGACTCAAGCGCGATAAGGTCTTTGGCTTTCTTCTCGTTCAAAAGGTGTTCGCGGTAGCGCAGTTCGGCGCGCAGTGATGTGAGTGCCCGTCGCACCAGATGGGCGCTCAAGTCTGTGACCAGTCCGACGCAATGCGGCAGGCGCACGCAATCAGCGAAAGCCGCGCCACCCTTGTAGTCGACGAATAAGAACGTGACCCGCCGGGGGCTGTTGGCGGCGGCCATGCCGAGCACCCAAGCCTGCAGGAATTCCGACTTGCCGGCGCCGGTGGTGCCGCCCACAAGAGCGTGCGGGCCATGCACCCGCAGGTCAAGGACGAACTCGCCGTGTGAGCTCTGCCCGACCAGGCCGCGCAGATTGCCACCGTTTGACGGCGCCAATTCGCCTGGGCGCATTAGTGACCCGTTCTCATGCCACCGCTCGATGACGAAGGCTGGGTCACTAGCCAGCTGTGGGCCGGAAAGCGCCAGGTAAGAAATGGCCTGCGGCAGGTCCGATTGGTCGACGACCGGCGCGCCGACGTCTTGGATTGGCGACATGGCGCGTGCCAATTGCAGTGCCTGACGCGGGTCGAGCACGTCGCAGGCCGATATCGGGGTTTCCGTGTTTTCCTTAGTGAAGCCGGCCGTCATCGTGCGCAGGGCATGATCCTCGCGGAAATACGCGTGGCAGGCGGCGGGCAGGTCGGCCTGCTCTGCGGCGATCCAGATCAGGTGGACGCCGGCCTCGGGGCCGTGCTCGCCCAGCGCAACCAGACGCCCGCGCTCGACGGGGGCGTCATTCTCGACAATGAGGACGACGGCCGGCAGTGCCTGTTCGGCGTTCTTGACGTATTCGCGCCGGCTGGCGACCAATTCTTCAAGACGGGTGACGAGGGACGAAACGGCGGTGGGTGTGGTGGCCAAATGTGGCCCGTCTATTGGTGAGTGGCTCGAACCGACGTGAGGCAGCCAGCTCAGCCAAGCCCATCGGGCGCTGGAGGTTTCAGAAGCGATGCCGGCGATTGTGACTTCGGCGGGGGAGTGCAGGCAGGCGAGTTGGGCGACGACGGCGCAGGCGACGTCATTGAGCCAGGCGTCGGTGCCGGCGAGCCCGAGGCATCCGACTTCGCGCAGTGCGGCCGGGATCGGGACATCCGAGACGGTGGTGGTGCGGTCGTGTAGCTGAGTTGCCTCTTCCCAAAGTTCGGCAGGGGCCTCGCCGCGTTGCGGCAACTGGATTTTGTTGCGGGTGGGTGCTGTGCCGAACCCAATGGTCAGACTTAAGAAATCGTCGTGGTCGGGGCGACGATACCAAAGTGTCGGCGATAGTTCGGCCACAGCACTGGTTAGTTGCCGCAGGGGCGGCACCTCGGCGCGGCGAACCTGCTGTTCAGTGATCAAAGCCTGGTTGATTTCGGTGCCGAGTTTGGCGATCTCGTCTTGGAAATCCTGGATGTGTTGGGCGTGCTCCTTTTTGTCGTTGACTTTGCGGTCAAACCAGGTGCCGACTGCGATCAGGGGGCTGAGCGCCACGAATATGATGCTCATCATGTTGTGGGTGACGGCGAACATCACGCCACCCATGATTAGCGGCGCGATCATTGCGACGAGTGGGAAACGCCCAGGTTTGGTGGGGCTGGGCGGTTGGGGGATTTGGAATTCCTGACCCTCGTAGTACGGCCAGACTTGTGGCGACCGGTTGAAGTCGATTGACGTGCTCCACGACGAGGCGGCACCGGCGGCGATATTGCGCTCGACGCGGAACGTCGTGTCGCCAAGTTGTACCACAGTTGTTGGGTCGAGGTAGGCGCGCTCGACGCGTCCTTTGCCGATTGTGATTCCGTTAGCCGAATTCATGTCGATGATTTCGACGCGGTCCGATACGACGATGCGGGCGTGTATGCCGGAAATGAACGGGTCGGACAATTGCACGTCGACATGCTGGCCGCGGCCCAGCGTGCTGGGGCCGGATCGCATGGGGTAGGTGCGGCCCGCCTCCGGGCCTGTAAGCACATGAAGGAAGGCGGCCGCTGCGGCTGGGTCGTTGAGTTTTGTGGCAGTGGACTCGGAATGGGTGACGCGAATGTATTGGCCCGAGAGTAGCCCGGCATCGGTCAAACTGGACCCGGCCAGCAGCGATCGCAGCACCTGCCCTTTGGCGTCCAGTGTTTGCAGCGTCAAAGGTTGACTAGATCGGTTTGACGAAACAAGCCCCGCCTGAAAGGCGAGGCTGTGATCGATGGCGTTGGCGACATCGCCAATACTGGCCGTGGCATCGGCGGTGACGGCGATATCCTTGGGCCCGCCCGGCGCGGCCAGGGTCAGTTTGATTTTCACGTTGTGTTCCTAACGGTGAGTCAACTGTGCGACATCGATTCTAGTTCGGCAGCGTGGCGACGAACTCGTCAAGGGCCGCCAGTTGGGCAGCCAGTGCGGGTGTCCCGTTTGGTGCCGCGCCCGCGTGCCAGCTAAGCAGATCCTGCCCCGTGATGCGAAATGGGACTATGGATTGCCCCTGCTCCAACAGCCAAAGGTTGGTTTGTGGCTGCAGCACGGCAGCCGCAAAACCGGTGTCGGACGTGTCGACCTTGTACCGCTGGTCGAACGGTTGGTATCCGGTTGTGAATCGGCTGGTGCTGGCGGCATCGGCGATATTGTTACCAAGACCTTTGGGGCCGACACTCAATGACGGCAGCGGTGTCGGCAACTGCAGCGCGACAATCCATTTCCTCACAATGCCGCCAGAAGGCCCGATATAGGAGCAACTGTATGTGAAAGACAAAAAAGTATGCCCGGCGGGGGATTTGCCACTCACAACTTGGGTGGCATACGTGCCGAAAACGCCGAAGGATGGCTTTACGAAAGGGGGGCAACTCCAGCGGCTAGTCAAGTCTGTTTCTTCAGGTAGGTAGGCCCAGCAGTAGGATTGCGCCCAGGCAGCGATTTGTGGATTTGGCTTGGCTTCGCGCCGACCTGTCTTGCGGTAGTATCGCAACGACAAGACGATCATTAGGATGCAGGCCAATACTGCCATTGCCACTATCACCATGCCAACGGGATTATTCCCAGAACTCATTCGGTCTCCTTGCTGTTTGCAAGACACGCTTCCGTTCGACATGTGCGATCAGGAGACACTCTCCTACCAACTTGCAGCGCTGGCATTCGCGTTGATGTCGACAAGAACGGGAGAGACCGTGACTTTGTTGGCATCACCGAAAAGGGTGATACCACCTGAGATCGAAGGAACCAGATAGCTATCAAAGCTGACGGTCACCGGCGAGATTTGGAACACGGACTGACCAAGGGATGTCGACGGCAAGGATGGCCCGTCCTGGAGGCCAATCGTCGGTCGATTAATAAAGTTTTCATAAGCTGCGACACCGTCTGGCGAAGCAATGTCTGAGATCAGATCCTGTGCGGGACTTGGCCAAGCATCAGGCTGCAAATAGTTGTCTGTATTCGTCCAGAAATCTTCTTGTCCGTGCGCGACCATATCGACAGTGTGATCGGCAACCGTGTCTGCCAGGCTTTGGCTTGCAGTCCCCGCGGCGCTCTCCATGGACTTGCTGGCATCGGGAAGGAACGCAGAACCGATTTTCAGCACGTCTGATGCCATGTTGGCGGGTGTGAACGAATTCGTCACCATCTGCGTGGCCATGTCGAGACCGGCTGAGATGATAGTGAGACCCGCCGCAACGACCTTCAATTGCGGCACGAAAATGCTAATGATTCCAACGATGCTGCTGACCCCATCCATGAACTCTGACACGGCGCTCAGCAATTCCACCAAACCGGTCTCTAGGCCGCTCCAGTCGCCGGTAAGGATGCCTTCGGCTAGTCCCTTGAGCGTGTCTGCTAGAGCTTTCGCCATGTCGATCAGGCCGTCAATAATGTCGTTGATTGCCGATGTCACCATGTTGATGACATCGGTGACGATGCTTGCGGCCAGGTCGGCGGCTAGACGCATTATGTCGTCTAGCACATACAGGGCTTTTTCCCACCATTTCTCGTTCAGGCCGTCGCTGTCCATTTCGGCGATGATCTTGTCGGCGGCGGTATCGGCGGCATCGTGGATATTCTTGACGGCTTGCTGCAGGTCGGCAAGAGCATCCGCGATCACGTTGTTCGCATTGGCGATGTCGGTGTTCGCATTGGCGATCGCGTTGTTGCAACTGGTGATGCTGTGCGAGTTGTCGAGTATTTGGCTGTCGGTCGGCGCGCCAGACGGGTCACCACTGTAATTGTCCATTTGCTGCTGTGCCGCTTTGAGATTGGCCAATGTCGCATTGCTTTGCTTCAATACGTTCTCGGCGTTCTCGCGCGCCTGTGCCGCCAATTGGGCTCTGCCTTCGTCGTCGTCGGCCCGCGTCTGTGCGGTATCGAGTGCGGACGCGTAATCGTCCAGCGCGGCTGCGGCGACGGTGTAACGCAGCTGCGCCTTTTGAAGCATTGAGATAACGGAATTTGCGGCGTCCCTAATGACGTCGACGGCCAACGATTCCCACGCCGAATCGATTTGCCCGGTCACGATATGCGACAGCGCATCCTCCGAGCTTTCGATGTCGGTCGCTATCTTGCTGTACTTCTGTGCAGCGTCACGTATTTCTGAGGAGTCGCCTGGGATCGGGTCGGTTGTGCAAAGCACTTTCCAGTTTGTTCTGTGTGTCATGATTCTTACCCTTGGTTGCGTGGCAGTCTAGGTCGAGTGGCGGCCTAGGCGGCTGGTGGTGTGTCGGCGTTTTGCGTCAGGCCGTCAGCGAGTTGCTGATCGGTGGTTTGGAACCCATTCCCGATGGCTGTTGCCCCGTCGGCAATGGCCTGTATGGCTTTCTGTAGTTGACCGCGACGGTCGTCCCAACCCGTTGCGAACGTCTTGACGGCGTCGGTGAGCGTGGGCTGATCCGGGCCGATGTGCCCGGCCAGCGCGTACGCGTCGGAATTGGCGGTGTTGAACGCCGCACTCACAGCTTTCAGCGCGGTGCCTGTCGCAGTCATTGCGCTGGCGTCGATGATGAGTTGTTCGCCTGACATTTCATTCCTTTTCTGACTTGGCGGCCGGGACGGATCCAGGCACGCGATAACTTGCGACGATGGCGTCGAACAGCTTCAGCCACGTGTCGCGCCCTGTCGGGAACGGCGTGGCGAACGTCGTCTGTACGAGACCGAATTCTGGCACCCAATTTATGTATTCGACACGCAACTGGTTGAACTTGGTGTATGCCTCGCCGAAGTAGTCGGAAGCAGGCGCGACCACGTCGCGGCGATACGCCAGGACATCAAACCCTTCGACTTTCACCCAGGCCACATCTGCCAGGGGCGACTTGGAGTTGCCACGTTTTGGCAGGTCAGCCGGCAGTTCCGGCACTTCCGGCGGGGGTGTCCCGGCTGGGATTGCCGGCGGGTTAATTGGCGGACGGCTATTCTCAAGGTCTTTATCGCCGACCCAGCTGGCCATGATTCGGATTGGGTCGACACCGGGTATCTGTGGCATCCACTGGGAGACGTCGTAGCATGTCATATTGGCGCGCAACGTCACATCTTCGACTGGCTTCAGGAAAAGCGCGGATACGATTCCACCGACTTTTGCCGAGTATTCACATTGTTTGCGGATCTCGTCACGCAACTCGTGACGGACTCGCGCCAGTTTGTCTGTTCGAGGCACTTGTGTATCGACGAAGTGTTTTATGGCTTTGTCGCGTGCTTCAATGTCGACCAGCGGAATACGCTGCCAATCGTCCGGCAGAATGAAGCCAAAACGGCGATCAGGCATGGGGCACCTCGTTATTGTTTGCGGTTTCGTCAGATGTCCAGGTGACGGTGCCGGCGACCTGGCCCAGAGCGGCCGTGAACTGTTCGGCGAGTTCTGGCACAAAACACAGGCCTCGCAGAATAGGACGGATACTTCCGGCCGGGAAATACACGACGGTAACTCGAACGAGCGGGCGTCCGTCTTCTTCGGCGCCGTTTTCGACCAGCGTCACGGCCTCTGTGTCATGGACTTGGAAGCTGGCGGTGCTTTGGGAGAACACTGTGATGTCGGCGTGGTCTCTTTCAGCGATTGAGCGTTGATAGCGCAATGCGCTGCGTAATGCCGGTTCAGGGTCCCGCTGTAGTCCGGCCCAGAATTCACCGACAACAGCTCCGGCGAGAGCTTCTGAAGTCCAAAGGCCAATCAGCCCGGCGCCCAGAGCGCCGATACGTTCATCGCTTCTCTGGACGACCTTTTCGATGCGGGCGATTGTTTCCGGGCTGCCGGCAAACTTCTCTTTCGCCCGGCTGATGGCAGCGGCTGGAGTGCCCACGGGCCAGGACAGCCAGTCCTCGCCCGTGGAGCACTTAAGCCTTGAGATTGTGGTCACTGGAGACCGCTGGCCAATTGCTGGTCGGTGTTCTGGATGGCGTCTGCGGCCTTGTTCAGGTAGGACGACAAACCGTCCAGTGAGCCGATCAGGTTGGTGGCAGACGTCGTGAACGTCTGGTATGTGTCGTTGAACTGCACCGATGCCTGATCCGTCACGAATCCGCTTGTGACGAGCTGACCGATGTAGGTCTTCAGATCATTGAGCCTGCCGGTGATGTCGTCCTTGCCGGTTGTCAGCTTGGTTGCGGCATCGTGCATCTCTTGATAAGTGACATTCATGTTTGCCATGTTTGTGTACTCCTTGTGTCATGGCATGGCTCCTGCCATGCACTTACGATGACATTATTCGGTGCCTCACAGGGCCTGCAATGGGTAGAAATCCCCATCCTGGAAACTTGTCCCTGATGGCCGCCGGTAGACTGGGACGACGTGAGCGAACCTATGCGTCCATATCCGATTTCGCCGATGCGCCATGTGCCGGGGACGATCATCCGTCCGCCTTATGTGGGCGTCATGGGGCCGGAGCATTACAACGGCTCGGACGTCCAGACCACCGAAGTCATCGAAGCCATGCGCGAGGCCGGGCGGGTGGCGGCAGACGCGATGGCCGCTGCCGGTGCCGCTGTGGCACCGGGCGTCACCACCGACCAGTTGGACGTCATCGCCCATGAATACATGCTTGACAACGGTGCCTACCCGGCCACGCTGGGTTACCGGGGGTTCCCGAAGTCGTGCTGCACGTCCGTCAACGAGGTCATCTGCCACGGCATCCCGGACGCCCGCCCGCTGGAGGACGGCGACATCGTCAAGATCGACGTGACGGCCTACAAAGGCGGCGTCCACGGCGACACCTGCGCGACCTACCTGTGCGGTGAGGTGGACGAGGCGTCCCGGCTTTTGTCCCAGCGCACAAAAGAGGCGATGGAACGCGGCATCAAAGCCGTCGCACCGGGGCGGCCGGTCAGCGTCATCGGGCGCGTAATCGAGTCGTACGCCAAGCGGTTCGGCTACGGCATCGTGCGCGAATACACCGGCCACGGCGTCCACACGGCCTTCCATTCGGGGTTGGTCATCCTTCATTACGACGAGCCGCGGCTCGACACCGTCATGCAGGTCGGCATGACGTTCACCATCGAACCGATGCTGACGCTCGGCGACGCGGCCACCGTCCAGTGGGACGACGGCTGGACGGTGCTGACGCGTGACGGCAGCCGCTGCGCCCAATTCGAACAGACGCTGGTGGTGACGCCCACCGGCGCCGAGCTTTTGACTATTCCTTCAATCGGATAAGGTGGCTGTCATGGCAGTAAAAGATGACAACGCCCTACAGACCGAGGCTGAGCCCATGGGCAAGGGCTGGAAAATCCTGGCTATCGTGGTCGCCGCTGTGATTCTGGTTGCGATAATCGTCATGGCGGTCGGCATCATCACGCACCAGGCGTGACTCAGTCGATCTCGCCCAGCATGAACGGCAGCCAGAAGTCGTTGTAGCTGCCGGTGAAATAGGCGACGGCGTCTGTTGACCCGTCGTCCGCCCGCACCCGGTAATACCCGTTCGACAATTGCTCGACCGCGATATGGGACTGCGACAACTGGCGCAGACGATCCCACTGAGCGGGTGTGGCGCTCAAGATCGGCGTCACACCAGTGGCCGAATAATCCTGGCCCGCACTGTGCGGCGACCAGACACCATTGCAATCGGCGTCGCAAAGCAACGCGTAATTGTTGCCGTCACCGGCGTGGACGGGACGGCCGTCATATACGGCAAGGATTCGTGTGATCCGCCACTGCGCCATCGCCGGGGTGAAAGAGCCCAAACCGGGCGCGTTGTCCGTCCAGGTGACGTCGAGGCACGGGTACGCGCTGCGTAACTCTTCCCAATATGCGCTTACCCGGACATAGGTGCCATCCCATTCTCCGCCGCCTTGCGCCAATTGTGGGGCGGTGGTCAGAGCCTGCAGGATCGCTCCGCGCATCTGCGGTGAGCTGTAAACGGCCCGGACTTCCTGGGCCGGTTGCGTCCAGCAATTTGCGACGATCGTGTCGACATTTCCTGCTGCTACATCGTCGGCGACGTTCTGAAGGTTTGGCATATCGGTGCTGTCACCACCGTCATTTACGGCAATCGGGTCGGTCGGCAGAGTCGGCATCGTATTGACGACGAGATCGGTCATGACCTGCTGGACGGGCGGGTCTGTAGCGATCAGCGGGTTCGGCGGGACGCTGGACGTTGGCGCCTCGGTGGCCGTCGCGGTGACGGTGGCAGTGGCGGTGGTGGTGGCAGTCACCGTCGCCCCCGCGGCTGGGTCGTTTTTTCCGCGTCCAAGCAACAGCCAGGCGCCCAGACCGATGCAAAGCACCAGGACGACCACCAAGATGACGATCAGCACTGTCGGCCGATTGGGCTTGGGGCCTGGCGTCGGCGGCATAGGCGGCGGGAGCATGGGCGGTGGTGGGCCGGCAACCCAAGCCGGTGGCATCTGCAGCATCGTCGCCGACAGATCCGGGCTCTGGTAGGCGGGCGGTTGGTAGCTCATGGAGCCAGCATACAGTGGCCCGGCGCTGTGTAGCCTGGCGTCAGGCCACCAAATCACCCTCGGGGCCGACGACCGTCTCACACTCGAACTTCTTGTAGGTGGTGTGCAGCAACTCGTGGGCGAGCTCGGAGTTGGGCTCACCGTAGAAGGCCGCGTACAGGCGCAGGATGTCGGGGTTTTCCTGGCTCTTGCGCACCGTCGACGTCTGGTCGATGTCGAACAGGAAATGCTGGCGGCCGGCCAACTCGTCCGGCATTGTTGGCGCTGGGTTGCCGGCGCCCGAGACGCAGCCGCCCGGGCAGGCCATGATCTCGACGAAGTCGTAGCCGACGTCCTCGCCCGCGATGACGCGTTTGATAAGGGGTTCTGCGTTGCCCAGGCCCGAGATGACGGCGACGTTGACGGCTTTGCCGCCGGCGTCCACCGACGCCTCCTTGAAGTTCGCCGCACCCGGCACGTCCCGGAATTCCAGGTGGTCGACCAGCGACTTGCCCGTCGTCTTTTCGACCGCCATGCGCAGCGCTGCCTCGGCGACGCCGCCGGACGCGCCGAAGATGACGCCGGCGCCCGACACGCGCGAATACGGCTCGTCGAATGACGCGGGAACGATACCGGCGACGTCAACATGCTGCATTTCGACCATCTCGAGGAACTCGGTGGTCGTCAGCACCGCGTCGACGTCCCTGATGCCGTCGGGCGCGAACTCGGGCCGCGCCGCCTCGTACTTCTTGGCCAGGCAGGGGACGATCGAGACGACATAAAGGTCGTCCAGGCTGATGTTGAACAGCTTCGCGTAGTTGGTTTTGACGGTGGCGCCCATCATGGCCTGCGGCGACCGGCAACTGCTCAGGTGGGGGATCAACTCGGGATA
>Ga0123357_10001049_pt1 | contig 28382 bp, 21 predicted proteins | sample TergutEmb28metaG_FD_89873 | JGI IMG/M metagenome (GOLD analysis project Ga0123357, IMG submission 89873) | Embiratermes neotenicus P4 segment gut microbial communities from Petit-Saut dam, French Guiana - Emb289 P4 | ecosystem: Host-associated > Arthropoda: Insects > Digestive system > Gut ...
ACAACAACAACAACGATGATGATGATGATGATAATGATGCCAATGAAAACTACAACAACAACAACAACAATCATGATGGTGTTAACAATAGGAACAGCAGCTGCAGTACACTTAATATATGAAAAATGTTACACTGTGCAATGTTGCAGGTCATTCTTACAACAGTTTGTTATTTTTTTTCCATTCACATGCAGTTTTTGCTAAAATACGGACAGACATATGAAGAAAGTGACACTAAACATAATTGGGTTTAGAGCTTTTAGTTGGAAGTTCTAATAACTACCATAAACATCTGGTGCACGATCTAGTGACTGAAGAAGGAAGAATCATCACAAAGACTCCCAAGGTCAAGTACCCAGCACCCTTCACTAATAGACAGTCATCATAAATACTATACATTTACTTATCTACGTACACAATATGACTGCTTATTCACTTCATGTTTTAGTGCAATTATGCATAATTTTCAGCTGAAGATCAAACTGTGTGTTCACATGAAAACAATTAACATTTTGGCTGGCCAACGCACTCACTCACTCACTCACTCAGCTGCTCTCATTTTTTCACTTAAAGAGTGCAAAGAAACCTTCAGTTTCAATAGTAGAACTATACAAATTTGTCCATCCTCCTTCTATCAATTCTATCTACCAGAAACCGTTTAGTTACTTTCAGCACCTATTTGACAGTTCCACAAACCTGTACATGCAGAATAAATGTGTTTTCTAAATTTAATGATTTCAGCACAAGTAGAAGTTGTTATGTTTGTACACTGATGCATACACATAGCAGCTGTGTCAGTCCCTGGAATGATGTTTGTTGATACACAACTCAAGTTGCCTCTCTGATAGTTTTGTGCAAAGATAGAATTTGGCAAATAGACACTATTACTTTACTGCTTCGAAATCTTTGTTATTTTGAATTAACATTCTGATTTAATTTACACATCTAGAATATGTTACATATTAGAAACAACCAAGTATTACCCATGAAGGACAAAAGGACACACATTCGATATCAGTTTAGGTTCACTTCCCTGTGTTCTGATACAGTTTCTTCACTAAGAATTATTTTGGGTTTCCTCCTAAATGATTATTCTTTTCGTCAAAATCAAGGATGTTAGTGTGGCTGGCATATTTGAAATTTCTTCTGAATCAATAATCTCTTTACAAAAACAAATAAAAACATAACAAATTAAATAAACTCGTTGATGCTATCAGACCACTTAATTAAAATACCCTTTAAGTACTATGACTTCAACATTCAGCACAATAGGAAATACTACTGTGTTAAGAACGACAGACAACTGAGAAATAAATGACTTAGTATGATACAGTACATTAAGCAGATGCGCATAATGCTGACTGGCTAACTGCTAATATATCATTTGCCATGCACAGCTTCTAATAATCTAAAATTCTCTGGATTACTTGGTTACTGGTTTTCATTCATCATCTTGTACACCAAACAAAACACAACATCAAATAACTGTGAAAAGTTCTTTCTACTGGGCACACCTAAGTAGGTGCTCTCCTAACCCTTCACGTAATGATGGAAAACAGATCTAATCCTTGCAACATGGTGTTCTGTTTGCAATACTATAAGACAGACACAGCTCAGAAACCAAACAATCCTAAATCTTGTGTTTTGTTCTGCAACCTTCTCTAACAAAATGGACTGTCACTACTCCATAGCACAGGGTACTAACAGGGAAACTGAAATGTGCAGTCCCAGCCCTTTGTGAAATCAAAACCATTCATTACCATATCCACAAGTTTCTGTCACTAGACTCTTAGGCAAACAAGTAAAAGGAGTCCTCTCTCTCTCACATCCTATTTATTCAAGAACCGTTTCAGTATTATCATCTTATCTATACTTTTCTCTCACTTTCTGTTGCATAAATCACTCCCAAAATCCATCTACAGACACTCCCTGACTTACAGAATTTCAAGCTACATTATTTTAGAAGCAGTAAAAAAAAAATTAAATTATAACACCTTTCAAACAAAGAGCCAAGTTTTCCCTTGCAGAATGAAAGTGCAATGAGAAAAAAGGTGGTGGGAGAATACTGTGGGGTGATAACACAGGCAGCAGGGCAGTCATCCTGCGGTCAGTCTGGTTCCAGTGTGGATTTCAACTGCACTGCCTTGAATATACATTCAAAGCTGACCATACATAACTCAATTCTGTCTTGCATAAAATTCAATTTGTGCCATACCTTCTGGAATGTAACTATTGTGTATGTTAGGGAGTAGCTGTAAATCTTAGGAACTTCATGATATTTCATAACTTACTGGGACTGTTAGACTCCTATCCAACCTTCAAGCTGGAAAACCATCCAATGCTGGATGTGTAGAATTGTTAACACGACATATTCATAGCTACTGTCCACAACTTAAGGGCCTTCAACTTTAAACCACAGTTTGAGAATGTCCCATGTCTTGGTGACAATGGATCCACTTAATATACATCAATATATACAGCAAGGATGAATACATATCACTCAAAATTACAGTGCAAGGGAAGTTCAAACTTTTCTATCTGATATACGCAGCACCTCAGCTATCACACACACGCGCGCGCGCGCACGCACGCACGCACGCACACACACAATATAATATTTTATAAACTACTGTCATATAAAAGTTAGAACATATTCTTACATGGTGGTGGTGCCAGAATACAGGCTAAATTAGGATTTCCTGTGTAGCCCTGAGGGCATGTACACACTGCATGATGATTCACAACTGAGCACTGTGCAAGAGTGCCACAGACACCTGGGCATGGATCTCTGCAGCGTTCATTCTGGCAGGCTAGATTGCTGGGGCATTCAGCATCAAGTATGCATTCTGGGCGACAGTTTGGAGCTCGTCCCACATAGTTTGGCAGACAAGAGCATGCTGGTTGTGTTCCAACAACCTTACATTGTGAATTGGGCCCACAGGGCGAAGGATTGCAAGGATTTCCAACAGGAGCAGGAGTAGTTGCTAGAATACAAGACACAAGACAAGTACAGATCATGCTAAAAGTAATCAAGTTACAAAGACAGACACTGAAGAACTTACACATACAATGAAACAAGAAAGAAAGATGAAATAAGAAAATATCAGACAGTAAAATCAGAAGAACTAAAGTGTTATTCTTTGCTGGGAGAAAAACTCTGCAAGAAATTTCCAAAATATCTACCACAGAAACCCTGAATGACCGAAGGTTTTACAGAGGTCTGAAAATAAAGATGAAAGTTTTTGAAAGTGAACTCTCTCCCAGTCTCTGTCAGGCCAAAATGGAATCTCACTGCAAGGCAACTGCTATTTGACATTGCCTCTTATCTTATATTGAAGGGCAATTAAAATACATTTCCACAATTCATCTCTAGCAAAGTCTGATCAAAATATATTCAAAAGAACAAATGCATACCCACACATGCCTATGCTTTAGTCACAAAATGCCTGTGAAAAATCATAAATTCAGAAACATTCTGTTTAATAATTCAGTGTGATGGTTGGGGGCAGGGGAAGGAAGTCTTATTTTTAATTTACTTCAGCTGCTCTTTCTCATAAAGAAGAAACCAAACTAAAAGCCTTACACACACACATAGATTAAAATTTTTATTTGGAGTGCCAAGACTGCATTTTTACACAAAGGGTTTCATGAAAAAAACAAGTTTGGGAAACACTGAAATAAATGACTTCTTATGTGTATAATTTAGTGTATAATAAGACAGCTAGAGAACTGAAAACATTTAACTATAGTTTTCAATTAACATAGTAATGTAACACAGATTAAAAGATATTTCTTGAAATATGCATAATATCATGCCCCTAGAGATGGATGGGAGTGAATGTGTCCAACCTCAATCTGGCTAGAATGCCACATGCACAGGTCCAACATCAAGAAAGAAGACACATTTAAAAAACAGTTGGACACAATGTCAGTAATTTTTCACATGACAAATTAAGAACTGCATTTTTGCCCACAGAATACGGGATCTGGCATAGCAGCCAAAACAACTATTAAGGTAACATAAAATTAATAAAAAAATCTCTGAATTATTAATTTGTAGTTAAATTGGTATACATTTCAGTACCAAAATAACACATTAAAAAACGGATTCTATGTACAGTTAATTCACCAAATCTGAATGTCTGGTATACAGCTATCATCTGTCAAAAGTTAAGGTACACCCAGCAATTTCGTTGTCAATGCACTTCTGATTCTTGCCCAAGATGTTAAATATTGAATGCCACATTTGTTTTATATTCTAACACATCCAGAAGCCCCGCATCAAATGTCTGCTTTAATATTTAGTATAGGCAATGTAAATATGAGAGTTTCTTACATACTTTCACATGTTCTCTGTGAGCCACAATGACTGGCATTTCATTACTTGAAATGGAAACACAGTTAGGACTTGGGAAACCAGTGCTTCAGCTAGAGGTCTAAAAGTGATCTCCAGTGCCATAATTTAGCAGAATCCACAACCGAATACAGAAAACATCTAAAAGGAACTACTCTTTAGAAGTAAACGACAGAAAACGAAGATGAGAATGACAGTAAGAAATAAGGATGACAGTAAGAAATAGAAAGCTTACTTTCTTGTTTCAGACATCTTGCAAAAGGGTCACCAGTAAAGCCAGCAGCACAGCTACATATTGGATTGTGATTCACAACTTGACAGCGAGCATTAAGACCACATGTGCCTGGACATGGATCCAAACATTTCTGGTTGATACATGCTCGATTCTGAGGGCACTCAGAACTAACAACACACTCTGGTCTACATGACGGTGGATTGCCAATAAAACCAGGAGAGCAGGAACACACAGCATGTTGATTCACCAACCGACACTGACTGTTGGGTCCACATGGAGATGGATCACATGGATTTTGAGGAGGTTCAGCAACAACTAAATGAAGGCAAGAAACAAAGAGAAAATAGCATACATGCCACATTTAAAAGATGAGGATTAACAGACATTGCAGGCATAAAAATCCCAGTAACTGTAATAGTAGAGAAAATAAAGAGCAAATTATAAATTATTACAATAAATACATTTCAAACTCCCATGCAAGTGAACTTCCTGAGTATTATGCAATTAAGAAGAAAAATCCATAAACATAGCACGTGTATAACACTACATCAGCCAGAATTCACAATATTCTTTAATAAAAAAATTTAGAACTTGCTGTTGTTGGAGAAATTTAGCGAAGAATGAAGTGACAGCACAGGAATAAGAAATGAAAAATGTGTACTTTCTAACACAAAAATATGACAACTGAAGATGATTTTTCTTTTGTCAGCCTGTTAACAGCAAATGATAAAAAGAGGTATACATCCAAGTCATACGTATTACAGCAGTATTAGTTTTACTTCCACCATTAGCAAAACAGAAAACATTTGATAATTTCCTTTCAGGCTCGTATATTCATCCACAAATATGGGTGCTTTTCAAATATTCACTCCTTAATCTGGATGTAATTTTAAGGAAGAAAGTCTGAAGCTAAAGGACATTTATAATTAAAATATCCTCTTAGGAAACACGTCTTTCTGTAACTCTAGAGACCTAAACAACTACAATCATCTTGCAATTTCTCATATTATGTCAAGGTGCATAGAGAGAAGAAGAATTATCTTACTGGGCTGAATGAGCACACAGGCAGACAGAGGATCTCCTGTGTAGCCCACTGTACACGTGCAGGATGGAGCATGATTCACCACACGACATTGAGCATTCAGGCCACATGTCCCAGGACAAGGATCCACACACTTGTTGTTCAAACATGCTTTGCTGCGATCACAGTCGGAATTAATAACACATTCTGGCCTACAACCAGTATATGGGTCTCCAAAATATTCCGGCAGGCATACACAAGAGCCAGCACCATTACGCTCTTTGCATACTGCATTGGCACCACATGGTGATGGATTGCAAGGGTTTCTAGGTCCTTCAGTTGGAGTAGGAGCTGGAAAGATTAAATTGGTGATACTGCCATATGTTACACGTATTATGTTTACAGTAGTGCTAAAAATTATTATTACATACATTGTATCACTAAAAGTACAATAAAATTTTGAGTTATAAGATACAGAAATATGACTTGAGAAATAACAGAACTTAAAAGTCCCCCTTGGAAGTATAGCATCATGCATTCTAATGCTGGAACTAGGTGGGGGCAAGTTGTAACTTCATGCTGTGGCCACTTTACTGCCAAGGAAACAGCCCCTTTTGCCCACTTGACAGGAAGCAGGGTGGGCATCAGAGCTGGTCTGGACACTTTGGATAAGAAAAAAGTCCCTTAACCCCTCTGAGAATCAAACCCTTATTCCTCAGTTGTCCAGCCACAGCCTATTTTCTGACTAGCAAAACTTAAATGTCTAATGCTTTCACACCAATAAGTAAACATACGAGCTATCAATCTTGTTTCCATCTTCATACAACACAACCTGGTCAGAATATATATATATATATATGTATATATGTATGTATGTATGTATGTCTGAGTCTTTTATGTGTGACAGAAGTAGAAGAGTGTGTTCAGTTTTATAACATCATATTATCTAATTCACATTGCTACACTCTTAATTTTAAATGACCAGACCAAAGGAGACTGCTTACTTTGTTGAATTTGTGAGCATCCTGTGAATGGATCACCAGTGTATCCCGTCTCACAGTAACACATTGGGGCATGTTTAACAACAACACAAGTTGCGTGGGAGCCACATGACCCAGGACAGGGATCTCTACAACGCTCATTCTGACACGCTAAGTTGCCTGGGCACTCGGCACTGATAGTACACTCTGGTCGACAGTTGGGTGCTCGCCCCAAAAAATTTGGCAAACAAGAGCATGCTGGAGTATTCCCAAGAGCACGACACTGAGAGTTGGGCCCACAAGGTGAAGGCACACAAGGATTTCCACTTGGTAGCTGCTGAACAGGTGGTTCTAAAAAAAGAGGAACCACATGCCAAAAAGAAACCTTCCACCAGTCAGTATTGGAATAAGAGAAATGAAATATTTCAAGGACAAGTATGTACAGTTTTTAAGATAACTGAGAACTTAGATATTTAAAGACTTAATTTCATGCAAACACAAAACCTCACTCAGTATATATTGCAATATTCCGAATTATTAAATGAAGGAAACGTAAACAGTCAACTCATTGCATATAAGTCAAATAATATGAGTTATTATATCAGGGAAAAAACAATGACCTGTAGATAATCCTCAAAGCACAGTTAACAGTTTTCTTGTTGAACTGAAATGCTCATTCGAAGTACTTTGGTTAAGACTGATAAATACACAGTGTTATAAAGTTGTGTTACCTGAAAGTCACTCACTATGGAACAAAAAAACTTTAATCTGTACAAAACGCAAGCAGTGCATCAAAAAGGAATAAAAGAAAGTACAGAAAAATAAAATAAAAATAATCAATTCCTGTACATACATAACATGCATCCATACAAGCAATAATACGAAACCAAATTTTGAAATGATTTTCAAGTTTGGGACATATTATTTGCAATATGTATCACAACAGTATCATGTAAGATTTCAACTTTCAGATAATGTTACTTGAAAATAGACTAAAAAATAAGGAAGTCTGGGATTCTAGTATCTATGCAATTAGGAAAATTTCAGTCCTTGATGACAGTGACATAAGGTGTCATATATTAAAACTGTATGAAAGAAAACTGTATAATGGTCCATATATCATACTTGAAGTGTGAAAGAAAAAGGTTAGTGCTTACTTTCTTCCTTCAGACATCTTGTAAAGGGATCACCAGTGAAGCCAGGGTTACAACTACATATTGGGTTGTGATTCACAACTTGACAGCGAGCACTGATGCCACAAGTGCCAGGACAAGGGTCCACACACTTCTGGTTGACACATGCTTTGTCTTGAGGGCATTCTGTGCTCACAACACATTCAGGTTTGCAACTTGGAGGTGTTCCTACATAATTAGCCTGACATGAGCAAACTGCGTGACCATTCACCACACGGCATTGGCTGAATGGCCCACATGGAGAAGGCTTGCAGGGATCCACAACAGGCTGTTCTGTTGGAGCTGAAGGCATGCAAAGAAAATGGTACATGCATAAAAAACTACACATATAATGAAAAGAGAAGATAATTCCAAGTAAGTCACTTTTCCATGAATTGAAAATAAAATAAGTACAGGTTTCATGAAATAAAGAGTATGGTAGAACCTCCATTATTTGATTTCCACATAGCCACACATCTTCTACTTAGTTATGGTGACTACTAGTGGTACTGACATAATTCACATTAATAGTGTAATAATCTTGAAGTGGATGAGACTTAATTTCCATCAGTTCAATGAAAAAAACTTCCATATGAAGTTACCTCAGCATTGATTATCTGAAATACTGAATGTGCAAAAATAAGCACAGATGATGTTAAGATGTACATAACTGTTCATTCAAAGCTAAGTAATTTGTGAGTCACAGTAACTAAAATATTTGATTTGAATATGTGACACACAAGTAATATACATGAATAGAAACACTTCATTTCAGACAGAACTCTATATATCAGTATGTCTTGTATCAAACACTGGGTTTTATAAGACAACCTGTCCATTTCCACATATATATTTATCCGCATCAATATATAATTTATTGACAGTAATATCTCTATCACATTCAAATTATCTAACATCTCTCATCTTCCACTGTCATTATTGTATCAAACAATTGAGATTACTACCTTGAAAGAAAGACAAATTTCCACTTTCAAGAGATATAAGTAGTGTTTAGTATTTTCTTACTAGGTGGAGGAAGATGGCAAGAACTGAGAGGGTTGCCAGTATAGCCAGGCAGACAGCTGCACGAAGGAGCATGATTCACCACACGACACTCTGCATTGAGACCACAAGTGCCTGGGCATGGGTCCACACATTTGTTTCGTACACATGCCTTTGCTCTATCACAGTCTGTGTTGAGAACACACTCAGGGCGACAGCCTGCATAAGGATCACCCGTGTATTCAGGAAGACAGGTGCATGACCCAGCACCATTACGTTCCTTGCACACAGCATTTGCACCACATGGTGATGGATTGCAAGGATCACGTGGAGCCTCAATTGGGTGAACAGCTGAAAGTTTCATTCAGTCCCTGTTGTTAGCGTGTCCAATAAACAGAATACTAGTAAAATTAATTGAAAACCCCATAGTACCAAACTTTCTATGATGCAGAAAAGGGCTAACACAAATTGTGCCAACTTTTAAAGCTGCTGCCACATACACACTACTTGCTAGGCTATATTACTTGGCTGAGTATTATTGTAAAAATCTAAACATTTATCCTAATTTAAAATATACCCACTGAGCTGTTTAAATCTCACACAATTATTACCCTAACCTGATTAAAATAAAATAATTTAGGCAGAAAATGGAACTGTCCATGGCTGAATCCTTGGACTACAAAGCTGATGACAGCATGATATAGGTTAAGAAGACATACTACTGGGATGTGACATTATGCAGTTTGGTAAATGCATACAAACACTTCAGAGGAACCTATCCACCAATTTACACGATGTCCCACCTCGAAGAACACAATCTTCATATTCATTGCCATGGGAATCACAATCAAGGAAACAGAAATGCTGGGTGGATGAATCATTTTCATGAATCAAATTTCGAAGACTAAGAGAAAGTATGAAGAATAAAATTCAGTTTGACAGAGATTCTTTTCCATATTACAAATATATGTCACTGTCTGATGCCAAATTTTTGTAATACAGAAACAAGAAATGTTTGAAACTGAAATTTTCTTCTTTAGTTAATATTTTGTACAATGGGCTGTTCTCCTTCAAAATACTAAATACAGTTGAACAGTTTTTGTGAGGAAATAAGGTTATGTTTTAAAAATCAAAATTTTATAATTAATGTGTTCATCAAAACGCAATACCATGCCTTGATTTCGTAGCAACCACAAACACATAAATAGAGAATACATAAAACGCATTAACATTCTTTCATGATCTGAGGACACAGAATATAGTATCTTGTGAGATAATATCTTCTCAGCAGTGAAGCTGATTCTCATATAGTCCATTTTCTTTCCCTATGGCTTATTTAGGGTTTACCTCAGTATCTACAATCAATAATCACACAACCTACTTTGTGTTTGTATTGCTTATTTAGCAATGATATCTGTAGCTAAAAGAAATACAAATACGGAGCACTGGTGGAGTGATGAATGAAAGTGTACAACCAAAGTACTTGGATAAAAACCTGTTCCAGTGTCATTTCACCCACCATAAATCCCACAAGCCCATCCATGTGTGATTTGTAATGGGGAAAATGGCACTGAAGCAGGTTTTATCTAAGCTTTTCGGTTTTTCCTTGTTAATTATTCTACCCAGGCCCCATGATCATATTTATTCACCTGACACAAATCTCCTATGATCTAGGAACTAACATCATTACTAAACAAACCACAAAAGAGATTATCTGTGAATTACCATCACTGTTGACAAGACTTTGCCTCATCTCACGTACACAGTACTTAAAGCTATGTTATCAAATCAAGACAGATGTATATTCATCATATATGCCATTCTGCAGATATGAACACGTTATAAATAAAAATTCTAGTCACCTACAATCTTGAATCTAAAGCAGCACCACAAGGAGAAACTCCAATCATGCAAATTACAAATACTATATAGCTTTACCTATTCTCTGTAACACATCAATACGAAATTCTTTCCAGGAACAAATCAACCAATCTACCAACAAGCCATCATTTACATAACAGTGTTTGCATTGTAACCAAGATAAACGTTTCTTACATGGTACCGGAGAGCATCCAGTGAAAGGATCGCCTGTAAATCCTGGTTGACATGTGCATACTGGGGCATGTTTCACTACAACACAAGTTGCCTGAACCCCACATGAACCTGGACAAGGGTCCCCACAACGTGTATTCTGACATGCCAAATTGCTGGGACATTCAGCATTGATAGTACACTCTGGGCGACAGTTAGGGGCTCGGCCCACATAGTGTGGCAAGCATGAGCAAGCAGGTGTGTTGCCAACCACACGGCATTGAGAGTTTGGACCACAAGGTGAAGGCACACAAGGATTGCCACTTGGAGGCTGAACAGGAGGTTCTAGAAAACAGACAGATGAAGTCAAACCACTATACAGTTCACAGAAACATGCATCTGAGGGGGGAGAAAATTGCATGTAGTAGTCAAAAGGACACAGAAGAAATATAAAATCTCAACACTTGATTAAGAATGATAAGAATACATTTTATCTGAAGTAAGACAATTGGTGGCTTAAACTTACAGCAAGGAATTTAAATCTGAAGTATGAAATCAATAATTCAGCTACTTGTCTGTGTTCCAAAAGGAACTCCAAAACAAAGCCAGGTCCCTAGTAATTTTAAATGTGCAGAGGGCTTTCAACCGTCAGATTCCTTGCATGCATTTTAAACCCATTTCAATATACAAGAAACCATATCCAATGAAAGAGGTGAAAATGCTTACTTTCTTCCTTGAGACACCTGGTGAAAGGATCACCAGTGAAGCCAGGACCACAGCTACAGATAGGGTTGTGATTCACAACTTGACAACGAGCATTGAGACCACAAGTACCCGGACAAGGATCCACACATTTTTGATTGACACATGCTTTGTCTTGAACGCATTCTGTGCTCACAACACATTCAGGTTTGCAACTTGGTGGTGTTCCTACATAATTAGCCTGACATGAGCAAACTGCATGACCATTCACCACACGGCATTGGCTGAATGATCCGCATGGAGAAGGCTTACATGGATTCTTTGTAGGTGGCTCTGTTGATGCTACAAGAAAATGAAAAGACAGTAAAGAAGACATGCAAGACTCATGCTAAATGAAAAGACAGGTAAACGAAGATCCCAGTAAATAGACACAGAATTTGTTTCACAGTATGACTAACAACAACAAAACATTTTGGATACTAAACAGATGTAAGACAAGTGAATGGAAAACAAAAGTTCTGACAATTATATACCGAAATTTTTTGTATTACTACTTCTTGTTTGTTGTGTACTTAAATGGGCACATAGCTGCCAAGCTTCCTACTCTGTCATTCATATTACCCAACATATACCATGGTATAAATTGTTAAGTCTACATGATATATATATATGTATATATATAGCATGAAAGTAAACACATAAATCTATGTTAAAAGCATGAAATATCCATACAAAGAGCAAAAACAAATGTATGTCTCAAGGAATAAACAGTTCTTAGAAACTGAAGATCTTGGATTCACTTTGATAAATGCTGACAAATTTAACTGATGAGAGATCAAAAACTAATGCAACAGAAAGCAATTTCATAACACATGAAAATGTTGTGAATCTTTTTGCCTGAATATTGCTGACTCTATGAGTATTGCTTGAAGAGGTGCAAGTTGACCACACAAACGTGATTAACCAAGAATATCAGAGAATAAATACTAGCATCAAGCAGCATTTTAAACTGTAACAATACCAAAAACTATGCGCCAAATTACAATGTGTGTGTGGTATTCATATTACAAATACTGCATTTGTGTTGTGGCACACTTTCTGGCATGTCACATGTAAGTACTTCATAGAGGATCAGACATATGGAGTGGTAAAACGTACAGCTGGCCAGAAGGCATAAAATTACTTGTGTTATAGGCACATGGGGAGAAAAAAAGTTCATGGCTAATTTTAAATCTGCTTGTAATCTGATCTATCAAGATGTACAAAATACTATGGCACATGTAGAGAAATATGAATGTCTCTGAATTCTTTTAGCTTGAAATTATTAAACCTAAGTATAGAATACACTCATGAACCTTTCAGAACTGAATTCATATTTATGTACAGCAAGAGATAAAGTATTTAAAATAAAAAATAAAAAAAAAACCTAGATAATAAAACTGATATCCAGTTAAGTTACTGATAAGGAGGACTAAATTTTGAAACCAGAACCATTTTTACAAATACCTTAGTAAGCACAAGTAGAACTCTGATTTATCCAGTCTACAACATGATATTTGTGTAGTCCATTCCTCGTTTCTTTTTATTTCTGTCTTCAATGCCATATGAAACCAAAACCTACTCCTGTACTGCAGCAAAAATGCTTGTACACAGCACATACAAGTTGTAGGCAAATGGTTAAATTTCTTTGTTTTACCTAGTAAAATGTTCATTTTCATAATGTAAGTTGTCTTTAACAGATGTAACATTGTGTTTAGTGAGTGCGTACACATTTACTTGTGTATCTTTCTTGGTAAGCATCTCTCACACTGTTCAAACATTAATGGAAAGCTTCGTTTCATGGCCACATGCATATAAAATATAGTCTTCCAGGAAATTTGAACTCAGACATAAAGGGAAGAAAATATAAGTCTAGTGTTCTAGGGCTTCAGTTGTTGGAAAAAATTGTCAGTTCCTATGTATGTATAAAATAATACCTGTTATATCAAATCTGTGCTTAAAATTGTTTCAGTACTGTGTAAGATTTTATGTTATAAACTCAATATGCAACTGTTACTACATAACAAATCTACCCATCAGGTACTGTCACGCCTTTTGTATAGATTTACTACTCAGCAATTAGTAAGTGTTTGATTATGTTACAATATTTCATGATATACAATTACAGAATGATGACTGTATATATAAACAGATATCAATAAATAAATATGCACATGCAAGTGAATAACTGTGCATAAAATCTTGTGTACTCAATATGTATGAAGCAAGCTGACATTACAGAATGAACAAAATCTGATAAAGCTTTACAAATGGAATATGAAAGTTCGTGAAATTAAATTAATATGGAGGTAAACCCACAAACACAATGTTACATATGACACTTAGCATATTCTGAACATGTTGACATATAAGTTCCTAATTCATTAGTTGTGAAACAAGCCATTAATAAAGTTTTCTACCATTTAGGTACAGGCAATCCTTCAGTACCAATTAAGGTACAAATTTTATCTACCAGAAAAGATTTTTTCTTGATCCCACTAACCAAGCACGCATAGATTTAAATCTACAGCAGTCCAACAAGTTTCTACTCATCTGAAACCAACATTTACATCAGCTCTTACCCTATCTTAATAGTTTATAACCATGTATAGTGCTGTGATATCATAGTTTATGTATTTCATGTTAGACTTGCAAATGTTTGTAACTATCCATGTTTAATCACTGTTTGCTTGTGCTAACTATTACCATTTTATCTTATCTTATTATTGACTTTGTATACATCCATGGAATTACTCCTGCTTTTATAAATTTTAAAATGATAATTATACAATTACTTGCCCTTATTTTAATTACAATTTTTATAACCTTTAAATTTAATTTATGTTACTTTTTAGTTTTAGCATACTTATGTACATTATCTTACTGACGAATCCCATGTTACTATGTAACCATATGGAGGAAATAAAATCAAAATCAATATCAATATCAATATCAATACTTCTTTGTTTACGTACATAAAAATACATTTATGCATTTGAGTATTTTAAATATTTATTTTCTTGGACTTTCTGCATGTTATGCTGTATAAATCCAGATTCTACTACAGATATTACTAACAGCTAAAAGAAGGAAAGCTTAAGAAATTTTCTTACTAGATGGAGGAAGATTGCAAGAATTGAGAGGGTTGCCAGTATAGCCAGGCAGACAGCTGCAGGAAGGAGCATGATTCACCACACGACACTCTGCATTGAGACCACAAGTCCCTGGGCATGGGTCCACACATTTGTTTCTTACACATGCTCTTGCTTTACTGCAATCAGTATTCAGAACGCACTCTGGTCGACAGCCAGTGTATGGATCTCCTGAATATTCTGGCAGACATGTACATGATCCCGCACCATTACGTTCCTTGCATACAGCATTTGCACCACATGGTGATGGATTGCAAGGCTCAGGGGGAAACTCAACTGGTTGCACAGCTGCAAGTCATGGAAAGACGTAGAGGTTCATGCAAAATAAAAATTCATGAGCAGCTTGCCACAGACTTCATTTACAAACTCAATATATTTACCAACAAAACGCACTAAGTAAAATACAATAAAACACAAATCATAAAACACAATTCTTGTTAATTGCCATCTACTAAATGTTTCGCCACCGAAGTGCCATCCTCAGGTAGTTTAATAACAACAAAGGATCATAAGTCCAACACATACTTTAGGTATTAATTGCCCTCATTTTCATCGTTCAAATTAAAAATTAAAGAACTTAGAATGTTAGAATTCTAGATTACATGAGTTGACATGCATAAGTCCATATTGCTGTGACAACAACACCATACAGTTGCATGCCTCTTCTGGTACAAGTTCACAGTTGTTTGTGTTATTAGCTGGGTTGTGTATACAAACACAGGCCATAATATAAGACCCAAAGAATCTCTTCCTGTAAAACTGTTGATATTCAGTAACTGTGTATTGATGAATACTAGAAGGAGAATGTGAAATGATGTCTTATACTAAAGAGTATATATAGCAGTACATACCAGCTGAGGTGTACAGCGTATTTGCATCAGGATATGTAGTCTACTGAATGAGTGTGCTGTGGTGTTGCTTAGGTGGAGTGTAGCAGCTGCACGTTTGCATGTTGAGAGCCTGAGTCATGGACAAGAGCAAATTTCACCAATATTTGTTCATTTATTAAGGATCCCTAAAGTTGGTATTATTGAATGTAAACGTTTTTGACGCAATTCATATGCCAAACTTCTTTACACATTTTTATTACCCACAATGTAGTTTGTATAGGACTGCATTCATGTTTATTGTTTAAAATGTGTGGTGCATATACAGATTTTGAATTGTTTGTCCTTATGTATCTCTGATGTTCTAAAAACCTTATTTTAAGATTACATTATACATTTTAAACAATAAACATGAATATGGCCTTACACAGCCTACAATTAAGACAATAAAACTAAACTAAACTCCGTGGCTTTAGTCCGTGAGCGAACCATACCGACGTATTAAGACAATAAAAACATGCAAAAATGTCTGGCATATGAATTGCGTAGAAAACTTTTACATTCAACAATACCAAGTTCAGGGATCGTAATAAATGAAAAAAAATATTGGCAAAATAAGTCCTCATTTGTACTTGTCCATGACTCAGGCACTCAACATGTCAGCACACAGATGCTACACTCCAATTAAGCAACACCACAGCTCACTCGTTCAGTAGACTACATTCCCTGATGCAGGATACACTGCACACTTCAGCTGGTATGTACTGCTATACATTCCCTTTAATATAACACATCATTTCACATTCTACTTCTAGTATTCATTAATATACTGTTACTGAATATCAACAATTTTACAGGACGAGATCCCTTGGATCATATACTGTGGCCTTTGTTTGTATACACAACCCAGAGAATAATACAAACAACTGTGAACTTGTACCAGAAGAGGCTCACTACTGGATGTTGTTGTTGTCACAGCAATATGGACTTATGCATGTCAACTCTTGTAATCTAGAATTTTAACATTCTAAGATCTTTAATTTTTAACTTTAATGATGAAATTGAGGGCAACTCATACCTCAGAACACGTTTGACTTATGATCCTTTGCTGTTATGAAACTCCCTGAGGATGATACTTCAGGATGAAATGTGTAGGAGTTGGTGCATTTAACATGAATTTTTGCTTTATGATTTGAGTTTTATTGTACTTTACTTAGTTCATTTTATTGGTTAATATATTGAATGTAAGAAAATGCATGGTATGAATAACAAAATTCAATTATGGACCTTAGAAAATATACTGCAGTATGATAAGATGGCTGAATGAAATCTAATCACACAGGTTTTCCTCTACTTGCGAAAACAGGCTATTTGTCAACAAAACGGATGACAGAGATCATAGAGGAATATTACTGCATATAGTGCTGATGATTATAAATATATTTATGACATAAATTCTTAAGTTTCTCTTAGTCATATCTACTTTCTAACTACATACAAATCTCAGATGTATGCATGCATATTCACATAAGTTTATGCAGCGATTATACGAAATGTAACCAGTTAATATGGCAGATGGTTAAGTGGCTGGCTATGAACAGACGATGGTACTAAGAATTCATCACAAAAACCTGAAAAAATGGTACACAGAATTGTTGATATTTTGGGATTGAAAATGCCAATCTCAGCAGTGATATGAAATAACAATTACAGCAAGGACAACCATTACATAAACACTAAGCTCAATCTGAAGATAACAATGAACTGAAATGAACCCAAAACAACTTAATTTCATTATACTCTATCTCATACATGCATACTGTACACACACACAAATACAACTACAAGCATGCAACAAGAAATTGTAAGAGTTCAGCCTACACTTTTCATAAATTTGACTGGAATTGTAGAATTTACAAGTATTTTTGTGACTGCTATAATGTCAGAAAGAAGTGACTGTGGCTTGAACAAGGGATACTAGGTACAACTTTCCATATTACCACACGTAACATGAAAATCCCAGATGATAGATCTTCAAACCACAATGGTGTGGTGAGTAAATCTGGTAATCTATATAGTTCATTTTGCAGTATTAATATCCTACCTATTTCTAGTATATGACCACATATATGTAACTTATATACCAAAGAATCCCCCAGTCCCTTAGGAAAAGAGGATAAACAGCTATTTACCACCCAGTATACCCCATGTATGCATGTCTTTTCTTTGTGTACCATGGTGTTTCAAGTGGCACAGGTAGAGGTTTTACTACGAATAAGTTTGTTTTCCCATCAGTATCATCCCACCAATGCTCGATACTAACATTTTATTCACCTACTAACAATGCTACATAATCTCAGGAAACAAAGCAAGTGTTGATGCTATTCCACTGACTAGAAGCCACACAGCCAAGTTCATGAACAACAGCCATTAAAAATACACAGCCTTGGTATGAAGTAGGATTATGTACTATTATGTAAATCTAGCCATGAATGAAGTTCCTGTGCTTACAGCCTAATTCCCAAGACTATGATTCTATTTACCACTATATTTCTGTGGAAAATTACATACTATTTTTTGGTTTCATACTAGTTCACCTTCACATCAAATCATTCATAACATGGCTTGCTCTGTATCCAATGAACGTAATAAAAACATGACTTATGAGTATATCTAGCACTGTTTTCATAGTGTAGACTCAACACTAAGCACAGTATGTCAAAATATATTTTCTTTGTGTATTATTTTCTTTGTGGGTGTAAGAGAAACCATACTAAATCAAGGTTATCTAAATACAAAGTTACAGAAAAAAAATTTCTATGTTGGATAAATCAGATACTTCAATAGCACAATTTACCTGCAGATAGAGAGAAGCAGTTATAGAAATATATCTGGATTCCAAGAAATGATTGCTGAAAGTCTTTCTATACGAATACAAATAAATTATATATATATATATATATTCATATTTATATATATGGATATTTTTTCTTTATACATACACACACACACACACACACATATGCAGGAACATGTATGAAAATACATACATTTACCAACAATTTATTTACTGGACACTAATGGACAACTGAAGTATTTATCTTCAACAGAAATAAATTAAAATGTTATTTTTATAAACTCCCTACATTTCTATGTACTTAATATTTACTTGCAGAAAATTATTTATAATGCAAAGTATGCCTTACATGGTATAACAGAGCATCCAGCAAAAGGATCGCCTGTAAATCCTGGTTGACATGTACAAACTGGAGCATGATTCACTACAACACAAGTTGCCTGAACCCCACATGACCCTGGACAAGGGTCCCTACAACGCTCGTTCTGACATGCCAAATTGCTAGGGCATTCAGCACTGATTGTACATTCTGGGCGACAGTTAGGGGCTCGGCCCACATAGTGAGGCAAGCATGAGCAAGCAGGTGTGTTGCCAACCACACGACATTGAGAGTTTGGACCACAAGGCGAAGGCACACAAGGATTACCACTTGGAGGCTGAACAGGAGGTTCTAGAAAACAGAGGGCAGAAGGTATGCCAGAAAACACCAAAATGAAGAAATTGAAAGAAAATCAATGCACAGCACAGTAAATTTAAAACTTATGTTTACAAGTGTTAATAAAAATCCAACCAGATGCAAGAGTATGCAGATATTTATTTACTGCAAAGTCACTCTACATTTTTCAGGTGTCACAGCAACCATCATCAGGAGTACTAAAAACTGTAACCGCAGCCTACGGTACACATCATAATACTGGTATAGCTACTTCCCTCCAACGTGGCCTGAATGGGCCACGTTGGAGGGAAGTAGCTATACCAGTATTATGACCTGTACCAGAGGCTACAGTTAGTTTTTAGTACTCCTGATGATGGGTGCTGTGACACCCAAAACAAGTAGAGTGACTCTGCAGTAAATAAATATCTGCATACTGTTGCATCTGGTTGGATTTTTATTAACATTGAATTATGATGCATGGAACTATGAGCTTAAAATTTATGTTTACACTGTCAACACTCAAATATCCATCTGTGAGTTGTGTTATGACTTCAGAAAATTATCATTCTAAGATGGGTGGAAGGGAGAACACCACAACATCTATATGTCTTATAATGCCAAAGCTATTCTGGCTGTGAACAACTGACACACAAAGACAGAGAAACAATTATGTTGTTCTGAAGTGAAAAAATAAAAAGGCGGGCCCACAGAACTATTGCAGTACGTGTATTAACAGTTTTAGAATTTAACATATGTGTGTACAAAGGTTATTAAAAAGTATACAGACTTATTGCAGAGTGCATGTGTACATATGACAGCATATGTTTGTGTCAAGTGGTGCTGCATATTTATCCTGGTTCTCTCCCCACCATAATATATGATAAATGAGTGTTGACTGCATGTTCCTTATGGCCAAAGTACACAGCACTAGGAAGTATTGAATCTTATATCTTGTACAGAGAAAGTGTAGTACTGAACTGTAATTCTGAAACAAATGCCTTTCTTGTTCTAATTTGTACTAACTTACAGAAATCAAATTAATACATAACACCAACAAATGCAGAAGAATTAAAATATACACTTTCACATATAATCCACTAAGATGCCAACATTTTTTGATATTCTGCAGATCATCCTCAGGGAGTTGACATCAAATAAGCATATTATATATATATATATATATATATGTCAACACACCTGTGTTTTACATATGCTTGTTTGATGTACAGTCCCTGAGGATGATCTGCAGAACATCAAACAATGCTGGCATCTTAGTAGATTATATGTGGAAGTGTACATATTAATTCTTGTGCATTGGTTGGTATTATCCAGTAAAATGTTCATTAATGCGTGGATATGATTACTATCAAGGCTATACAAATCAGTCACTAAAGAATTACACGCTATTCTATAATTGCAGTGTACTTATACAATGCAAGGATTTCTTGTTCAAAGGCAAGTAATTTTAGTAGTCTCAAAATACTGTGTAACATTAAAGAGGAATAAATCTGTGACGTGTATTGAGCATTAAACCAGCATTTGGCTATCTGTAAAGAATGAAGTGGAAAAATGATAAAACCCTTGAGATACGTGGCTGGAGAACAGATTCTATAGCTAATCCTCCACTGCCTACAAAGCTGGAAAGTATAGCTATTACCATGCACACTACAAAGGCATATGAAGAGACAGAGGTGTAGTTCTAAACATTCTTAAATCTCAGCAGCAGACAGAGGTGACTGGTCAGCTTCATGCACTGGAAACTGTGTCACCGGGTAAGACTCCCTGATACCCACTGAATAGGAGGCTGGGTGGGCCCTAGAGCTGATCAGGATGTTTTGGAGCACAGATAAATCTACTGACTCTGCCAGGAATAGAATCATGATTCCTGAGTTGTCCAGCCTGTAGACTACTGACTATACCAACTGCCCTACTTGGCTGTCCTAGTTACACTACAATACAATACAGACATATGCAGGACTTGAGACAACATAATATATAGAATGCAAATTTTTCAGCATTTTAATCTTTCCTGGTCACCAGACATCTTGAACTTCTGACCCTTGGCCCTCCACCCTGATACTAAGATGGGAAGAAACTTTTCAAGGCAAACTAAAGTGCACTACCTGAATTGCTTACTTGGAGAACACCATGAAATATTCAAACACAACAAGTTACACTGAAATTTGAATGAGTTCATTACCCAGCAGATAAAAAATTAGTTCTGTACTACACATCCCTCTTTCACAATTACTCTAAAGAAATGCTGTCAATTATAAGACATAAAAGTTTTAGATGTAAAGCATATCTTACTTTCTTCTTTGACACATCTGACAAAGGGGTCACCAATAAAGCCCACAGAGCAGCTACATATAGGATTGTGGTTTACAACTTGGCACCGTGCATTTAGACCACAAGTGCCTGGACATGGATCTGCACATTTCTGGTTGATGCAAGCTCGATCCTGAGCACAGTCTGCACTCACTACACACTCTGGCCTGCAGGCTGGAGGTGTTCCAATATAGTTAGCTTGGCAAGAGCACACAGGATGCCCATTAACTACACGACATTCACTGAATGGTCCACATGGTGATGGCTGACAAGGGTTCTTTGGAGCTTCTGGAGCTACACAGAGTTGCAAGGCAGGCAGAAGAAAGAATCAATGAAACAGTAGCACCCAATACAATAGAAAATATAAAAACAGAAATTTTACAGATATAATATCATGACAAGTACAGAAACAAATGAAAGAACAGTATTAAGAGTATTAAATTTCTTAATGGATGATTATGTTCAAAATTTAGAAATGCAATGATGTGCTTTTATTCCTTCTCCATTCAAAAGTTATCCTTGTAGGTCATTATGATGTTAAAATGAATTCTTATATTACAACACCTTTGACATCTAAATTTGCTTTATTTGTAAATTTCATTAATGATACTGAATTAAACAAGTACCAAATAATAAGTGAAGTTATTTTGCGGTGCACAGGGCTATTAACTGTCACACCACTGCTTATTTTTTGCTTTTACATTGTTAGTGACAGAACTGACAAAAAAGTCAAAACAGTGAGGATGCTCTCTTTAGTATCTATAGCAACAAAATGACTGGCATGGAATACTGTAAACTACTTCAAAAATTAAAAATTATATGTCAGTTTCCTCTAATAAGTCACTGGAGTCATAAACTGTCACGTTATTGCTGTTCTACTGCTGTTCTAGATGGTGTCTAGACATAAGCTGAATTCAGCTTTCATACACATATAATATTTTATATGTTGCGTATCATCAATGTTTTTGAAAAATGCATAAATAAAATCTGAACAGGCCTGAAGTAAAGTACTTAGAAAAAAGACAAGTAAGTACACTGAAACTCCTGAAAAATAAGTAAAAGCTACGTTCCCCCCAGTAGACTCTGCTTATACACCTTCTCACAGCTACCAAATGCAAGTTGCATGTACTGTCATGTCAGAATGAAGAATTAATTATCGTTTTTAAAGTTTACAAGTGGTATATTTCACCATTTGGATGTAGACCATGAGAAGGCGCATCTTATGAAACACAGCTCTTTATAACAGAAAGAATGAGGCTTACAAGTAGTAGGTAGAAGGCTACAGGTGCTTAGAGGGTTGCCAGTATAGCCAGGCAGACAGCTGCAGGAAGGAGCATGATTCACCACACGACACTCTGCATTGAGACCACATGCACCTGGACAGGGGTCCACACACTTGTTTCGTACACATGCTCTTGCTCTATTGCAATCTGTATTGAGAACGCACTCTGGTCGACAGCCAGTGTATGGATCTCCTGAATATTCTGGCAAGCATGTGCATGATCCAGCACCATTACGTTCCTTGCACACAGCATTTGCACCACATGGTGATGGATTGCAAGGCTCAGGGGGAGCTTCAACTGCTGTAATAGCAACACGAGTAATGTCACTTTTGTACTGTTAATTCATTCCTTGCATAGTGAATTGACTTGCAAACTTTGTTGGCACCAACAAATGCACAATTCTATATATTATGCACTTTAATATTAATATGCTCCTACATGTTTCAGCACAATTGCAATCCTCAGGTAGCATATCGAATGTGGACCTGCACATTCGATAAGCATGATCATTGTAAAACTATTTTATTGCTGTATGTTTTAACAAAATTGGTGTAAGCTCCCTAAGGATGGCAAATGTGCCGAAACATGTATGAGCAAATTAATAGTAAACTACATAATACACACACACACACACACACACATATATATAGAATTGTGTATGTGTTGGTGCTAATACAGTTAGTAAATCATTTCACAATGCATGGAATGAACAATATAAAAGTTATAAATACTCAACAAGCAAGAATTATCCATCTTCATTAGAACACCAAACAACAATTGCGTAAAACTAATGCAGCAATATGGCTTAATAAAATGTGCAGACTCAAACACCTAACCCCTAAATACATCAAATTAAAGTCAATGGAAATAGTACACGAAGCATCCATACCAGGAATGTAGCAGTAAAAAATAGAATTAACCAAGTACAACCTGCATTATTGATATGCATGATTATTTTAAAACCATTCTATTGCTGTATGTTTTAACAACATTGTCATAAGCTCTCTGAGGAAGGTAACTGTGCCGAAACATGTAGGAGCATATTAATATTAAGATACATAATGTGTAGAATTGTGCATTTGTTGGTGCTAATAAAGTTTGTAAATGAGTAATGTCATTGCATGACACATTCTATCAGCAAATAAACATATGAATGTGTAGCACCTATGTATGACATTCTTCTACAATTTCATTCATCTCACTTGACATACCAGCACTCATTCTGCATTACTGCAATAACTCTTTAATTATCCCCACCATACATAAATGCAACTCCTCAACTAACATACTAGGCACATTAAATAACTAAAATCTGTTCAAACTACTCACAACAAAAAAGATGGTCTTCAAAAAAAAAAAAAACAAAGAATTCTTACACTGTGGAATGCTAGAGCAACCTGCAAAAGGATCACCAGTGTATCCCATTAGACACTGACACACAGGTGCATTTTTCACTGCCACACATGTTGTATGTGGCCCACAAGTGCCGCGGCAAGGATCTTTACATCGTTTGCCCTGACATGCCAAGCTGCTGGGACATTCAGCATTGATGGTGCATTCTGGACGGCAGTTGGGAGCCCTGCCCACATAGTATGGTAGGCAGGAACATGATGGATGGTTGTCTACAACTTGACAGTGAGAATTTGGACCACATGGAGATGGAACACATGGATTTGTATTTTCAGCAGCTTGAATGGTCTGCTCTAGAAAGAAAGAAATTTATACCCACATGCAGCATGCAATATACAAGAACTAACTGCAAGAGACTTCTGCAGTAGTCAGAAAACATGCTTATAAAGTCATTCTGTACAAAAGGAAGGTATATTCTGGCAGGCAGACTTTATTATAGCTTTATACACAGCACTTTTTTTCTTCATGTAGTGCACAGAACAATAAACTTTCAGTTCCCCCACACAAGTGTGCTATCTTCAGATTTTAATGGTGTAAAATGTACAAATGAGGTCTTCTCTTATGTCACTCATTTATATGTATTGTAGCATTCTAATGGTACTTGGTCTGCCTCCTGCTAAGTCACATTAGTGGGTGTATATGGATTTCATACAACCTAATGTGTTCTTCTAAAGGGGCTGCGAGTCCTTCAAACATGGGTCACAAACTATTTGCTGAAAAACAGAAAACCTTCTACAGGGGTTCTTAAAGTAAATTTTTAACAATGTAAAAGTGACAAGGAAACATAATTCTGAACATTTCACATGTACTTGGATTACAGGAAAATGGGCAAAGTTGCCCCACTGGCCAATGATGCCCCACTGGCCAATGATGCCCCACCATCAGTTACTCCAAAACCTTAGCAATAGGAAGCAGCATGCACTACATATCTAGGAGGTTTTCCATTGGCGAGTCTGAGAATGTGCAGGTTACGGCTGCTGTGTTTTCCCAGCACCCTGACACTGTTCTAAGCAGCGTGATTTGTAATCCTATATATTTCAGCAGGCTATGTTTTAATAATTTTTTGTTTGTTTATGCATATAGTAATTTTACCAACAGTTTGTGTGAAGGAAGAGTGGACTTTTCTGTACTGTTTTATATCATTACAAAGTTTTGCAAGCCATGCTGAAGTCACATGATCAGCCAGAGGATCTTTGCTCCACATTTGGGTACAGTCACCCCACTGAAAGATGGGTAAAGATGCCCCACCAACATTTTAACTCACTTGGTTGGCCTATGTTCATACATCAAAATGTATACTGTATTTTCATTGAAATGTTAACGAAAGGCTACAAAATTTTCAACTACCTATTAAAATATATATTATTTGCTGAGTCAATGAAAAGTGGCTAAAAGAAAACTGCACAAATTTCTCTAAGACCTGCATCGATTGTGGATGCAACAACCATTCTAAGAATCTTCAATAACGTAAAAAATCTAAAAAGAAGTAAAAGGGCATCTCATAGTGTTACAGAAAATAGATTATTTTTTTGATTACAATCTTTCACCATGCATATACCAAAGATGACCATTTGCATACCTTTCTAATTTTTAATGCTGTCAGTAAATGAACTTAAATGTGCTATAAAGGATCTGACTGCCTTGTAGCAGAGACCCTACCATACCTCTTACACACCAAGATATAACTCCTCTTGCTACACATACTTGTAAAAATTTGTCAGAACAAAAAGTGGGGCATCATTCGCCAATTTCCCCTATGAGAAACATAGAAGGACTGCACATCCAACACAGAATTCTACAGTTCTTTATATACACGACTACATGACTCAAAAGTCATAAATATGCATTCAAGAATTTCCAAAGGTAGGTCAGTGGTTTCTAAGGTATTCATACATTCAAAAGGCAGTAAAAGGAGAGGGAGGGCGCTTCTTTACAGATATATATGCAGGTCAGCACAAATTCCTGTTTGTTGTCTGTCATTTGTACAGTTACACTCCTATAGTCTGTTACTCATACAGATGTCCTGGTGAAATGGCATGCTATATAAAAATAAATATAGACAATTTCAGAAAAATACAGAAACCCAGAACCATAATACATGCCAAAGCCCAGATCTCCATATTCAGTTTTGCAGAACTAGTGTCTTTAAAACAAAAAGCATAGTGAACACAGGAATTAAAATATACAATAAATTGCCATGTCAAATGAGGAAGCTGAAGAAAATGCAACACTTTATGAGGGAGCTGAGGTCCTTTTCATTACAACATACATTCTACTCCATAGATAAATACGTTCCATTAATTAGTAGAATTTTAATGTTCAATTTATTTGCTCTTTGGAAAGAATTTTTTTCTCATTAGGTGTTCTGATTGTAAGTTGGTTGATATTGTAGACATGAAAAATGTGTCCCACAAACACTTTTAGATAAATATATTATCACATATGTAAACTTGAAACCATGTGCAGTAAATTATTGACATGTCCAATGCCAATAACTTGGCACAAAGGATGAATAAAGTGATTGATTGATTGATTGATTGATTGGATGATTGATTAAATGGGTGATTGACTGACTGAAATGTGTCATAATGAAATGATTTTGAATAAAGCAATAATGTAAATGTAAATTCTGAAGTGCCATTTAGCTTTTTCCTCTAGAAAATATTAAAAACCATAAAAATATCCATTCATAATAACTAGTTTTTAAATCACAACCTGGGTCTCCTGGATGTAAAACAGTATTAGAAATTATGACATCTTGAAACTTGGAGGTTGTAGGTGTTCTGAAATATGTAAATTATTTAGGCACAAATTTTATCATACAAAAAAAAAAAAAAATAGTGACAATAACAATCTGTTAACCACATAAATTATTTTTTGTTCCTCAGCGTCATAACATCAAATGAACTGCTGAATTTCATCCTGCAGCATTCTTAATCGAAATAATTATTAACATGGCTTGAACCCATAAAAATTCTACTATGGTTTATATTTTAAAAAATTTACACCAAGAAGATAGTGCATCAGTTCAGCCCCAGTCCTTAAAATCTGTTACAACGACACCAGGGAAACATAATTATAATGTATAACACACAAACACATAAACATATTTTACATATGTATTATTTATTTTCTTATGTACTGGGTCTGGCAATTACACAACAAGACTGACGTTTTTGTGCAGCAACATGGCAAAACTGATAAGATTTTGAATGCTAGATTAGGTGACTTTAAGGCAGAAATGAGATGTTACAGACAATAACAGACATGACCATCTGTTAACTACAAGAACTGATCCTGATGTGGGAAAAAGGCACCAACTGATATGGTGAGAGATGATCCCTGATTTACTGTTTGGGAGATAGAAAAAATGAGTATGAACAGGGAAACTAAGACCAATTTTGACAAAAGATCTAAGCATGGAGAAAGCCTATGCCAGAAGAGTAACATAAATGTTATCACTTAAAAAAAAAGGGAGAAAGAAGGAAATAAATTATCTCAGATCTTGCAGAAACCGACATTTCTGAAGGTACAAGCACTGGAGATGTGATACAGGTCTTCCCCTATAACCCAAAAACAAAATACTGAAAGTCTCCAATAGAAGACACCAGAATCATCAAGTTTAAAACAAAGACATAATGTCAAAACCAAAGGTCTATATCGTTTGTATTCTCGCATATTAGAAAATTTATCAAATACAAATTTCATTTTTCCAAAGCAAACAGTTTACTAAGTTAGTTTTTAATGGGACACTTAGAACAGTTCATTAGGAGCAGTTCATTTGGTAAAAAAGATCAAATATTTTAAACTGACAACTGAATTTTGCATCAGGATAAAAAGCACTTTCTCACAAAGAACCTTTAGTAAAGTGATATTTGACCAAAAGATAATTGCCAAAGTACAGAAAAATCCATTTCATTCCTACAACTAGAATGTGTGTGACTTTATCATGTTCTTGAGATTGAAAACCCCATATGGGTCTCATTTTTAATTACATTAAGACATTCAGAGCCATAAGACAATACCGAAAGGACTTTCAGAAAATTATTTCCAGCAATATTTCCACACACAGTAGATACATTGTAATGCATATTTCAAATCAGAAGATACAAGTCCTGGAGATGAATATATTCACTAAAGGCAGTGACCACTGCATCCTTTTTATAGATCAAGTCCATTATTTAATTGCCAGACCTCAAAACAAAAAAGCAAGGTGGAAAAGGCAAATTATTCCTTTTTGGGTAATTCCCCGGCGTCTGAGTTCTAATTGCAATTAGAACTCAGACGCCGGGGAATTACCCAAAAAGGAATAATTTACATTTAGAACATGGCGA
>Ga0123357_10001050_pt1 | contig 28364 bp, 24 predicted proteins | sample TergutEmb28metaG_FD_89873 | JGI IMG/M metagenome (GOLD analysis project Ga0123357, IMG submission 89873) | Embiratermes neotenicus P4 segment gut microbial communities from Petit-Saut dam, French Guiana - Emb289 P4 | ecosystem: Host-associated > Arthropoda: Insects > Digestive system > Gut ...
GCGAACATCAGACTCTTGCCCTTGGCGTTGCGCACGAGCTTCAAGGAATCGTCGATAGATTGCGAACCGCCGACATTGAAATGGATGCGCCCGTCCCGGCTCCACTTCCGCTTCGCGTCCTCGGCGATCATTTTCGCCAGTTCGATCTTGGTCGGATGCAGATACTGGCTCGCCACCTGCGGCAAGGTGTCGATCTGGCGCTTGAGCGCGTCATTCAGGCGCGGATTGGCATAACCGAAATTGACCGCCGAGTACCACATTTGCAGATCGAGAAAGGGCGTGCCCTCGCCATCGAACAGATAGCTGCCTTCACAGCGGGTGAAAATCTTAGGATCGGCATAGTGAACGGTGTCACCGAACGAACAATAGCGAGCCTCATCAACCAGCAGGGTGGCTTCACACATGGGTTGAATACTCCAGAAAGAAATCAGACGGATACAGGTTCATGCCCTACCAGCGCGGGAATCATGCGCAAAGCATCGGCAAAACCGGATATGGGGACATGGGGCAGGCATTGGTCAAAGCAATGCGCGATGAGGCCATTCTTGGCAAAGACCCAATCCGCGCAGCCCGCGACACAGAAATCGGAACGGCCATCGCCAATCATCAGCACCTTGTTGCCCGCCGCCCGCGCGCGGCGCGCGAAAGCGCACTTGCACATACCCGAAGCCGAGCAGCACGACACATCCGCGTGCGGGGAATCGAGTTTCCAGGATCGTGCGCCAACCTGCACGAGACGGTTAGCGTAGAACGGCAGGACGGGCAAACGATGCCGCTTCAGGATGCGCTCGATGGCGTAATCTAGCCCGTCGCTGACGATGGACAATTGCCATCCCTGTGTGGCAATGGCATCGGCAAAGGCGGCAAAATCCTTGTCAACGCCAATGGCGTCGATGGCCTCGTCGAGCTCTTCCTTCGCCGCATCGAGGCAGGCGATCTGCCGCTGCATACAGACGCGCGAGCCAATGCGACCCGCCACCCACTCCGCCTCGATCTCCTGCCAGCCGGGTTGCCCGAATACCTCCAGCAAGGAATCGGTGACATCGCTCGTTGAGATGGTTCCATCAAAATCGCTGAGTACAGACCAAACCGTCAAACCGCTTTCTCCTTCGAAATACCAAATACTGTATTTTTTTAGTTTAATCAGACCTTGCTGTCGGAAACCTGTCTGCGTATCCAGCGGTTCCCCCTTTATACTTGCGCCGCAGTGTCAAAAATTACATCCAAGCATGAACTCAACAGTAGGAACCACCATCAGAATTCTTGCGGTCAGTCTGGCCTGCACAAGCTGGCTGCCTGCTGCCTATGCGCAAACGAACCCCACGCAGGGGAACGCTGACCAAAGTAGACGGAACGACATCACCTGGGCCGTCGGCGCGGGCGGCGTACGCTCACCAGCTTGGTTGGGGTCATCACACACGCGCTACGACTTCCTGCCCTACTTCGCCTTCAACTGGCGCGACATCGTTGAACTGAGCATCACCGACGGCCTAAGCATCGACCTATTGCAAGGCAGTACCTGGCACGGCGGGTTGACCGGCACGTGGCGGCGCGGCCGCTCAACGCACGACCTGGGCGCGCTCGCTGAGGCAGGCATCGCTCCCCTGTCTAACGCCTGGCAAGCGGGAACCTATCTGGAGCATGTCCCCGTCAAGAACCTGACGCTAGGCATCAGCTTCACCCACGATATCCAATCGACAGGTGCTGCCTATGGCGATGCCTATATTGAATGGGATATCCCGGTGCTGAAACCCGTCGAACACTCGCTGAAGCTCGCCCGTGAGTTCATGAACCGTTCAGCCATGCAACGATTCTTCAGCGTTCCCGCCAACGCAGCAGCAGCACTTGGCGTACAGCCTTATCAGCCTTCGGCGGGTGCGAGCGGAACCAGATTGAGCTACGAAGCCTTCCTTCCCACAAGCCGTTCGACCGGTTTCGCCATCGGGTTCCACTGGACGCGATTGGCATCAAAACCTGCCTCCAGCCCGCTGGTGCGCGACTATGGTGATAAAACACAACGCACGTACCTCATGGCGTTCTTGGTGCATTTCTGAGCACAGAATAAGTACCCATAAGGTTTTACCCCTTGTGCCGAATTCCTAACACCTGAAGGCTGCGGCAACAAATATGTTGTGGTTTTGGTACAGGTCGTTCCAACATATTGTTTTACAGCCTGCCAATATGTAGATTGGGCAACTCGTTATCGTTCTCTGAGGAGTTCATTGTGCTTCGTTTCTTCCGTTTCCTGATCCTGGCACTGACGTTATGTCCGATAGCCGCACTGGCTCACAAACCTATTAACATCAACACTGCCAGCGCGGAAACCTTGCAGCAAATCAACGGCATCAATTCGGCCAGGGCTCACGCCATCGTCAAATATCGCAAGACCCATGGATATTTTGCTTCCGTTAACGATTTGATCAATGTTCCGGGGATCAGCAAAAGCATGTTGAACAAGATCAGGCCGCAAGTTACCGTTGCCAAGCCGCACAGAGCCGAACGCCATCACTCAAACCACTACGTCTATTGAGCACATACCAAGCGCAGTTTCCGCCGTTTCATGACGAAGTGGTTCAAAAGAATTCCCACGGCAACCCCTCGAACCGGGCACCAGCCCGGCTTTTGGGTGGCTTACTTTGAAGGCCGAGGGATTTTCCGGTAGGTCAGGGAACGCGGTAATGTTTCTGTTCCATGAGATCGACACCGCATTCGAGATCCTCGACCCAGTCGATGAAACGATTGACCATCGCCTTGCCTACGAAGCGCGCCCCGTGCTGTGGCACGATCTGTTCAATATCAAGTTGCCGCACCATCTGCGCCCAAAAGCGGCAAATCTTGTTGGAAATCATATAACGCCTGTGGAAACCGGCCATGAAATCGATATGGGCATCGAAATCGGCCACTGGTTTGGCTGCGTCAGAATGGTCGAGCAACGAAACGCCAAGGTCGCCCGAGAACAATATTTTGGAGACTGAGTCATAAATTTGGAAATTACCTTCCGAATGCAGGAAGTGAGCCGGAATGGCCTTCAACTTGCAACTTCCAAGCGGAACCGACATTCCCTCGTCGGGAATACCAATGATGCGGTCGGTGTAATTGCGCCCGGTGGTAAAGTGCGGCAGGAAACGCGACCACAGCTTGGAAATCAACACCCGACAATTAGTCGTCACCATCCACTTGTTGGCCGAAGCGATGATGTCCGGATCCTGGTGGGAAGCGAAAATGTAATCAAGGTCGCGCGAATAGAAATAGCGCGCCATACTCATCAACAGACCGTTATAGGTCATGTTGCCACCCGGCTCAAGCAATGCGCCATGTTCCCCATCGACGATCAGAAACTGGTTACACTGCACCGCATGATCCGCGGCTTCATCGACGAGGTCATAAAAAGCTAGGCACACATGCCTGCCATTGTTGAAAAGCTCAACTGCCATGGTATTCAGTTGTCCAAAAAAGATTCCGCATATGCGGCTACAAACGCGTACTCTACCGCAGAAGGGCTACACGCGTCACCTTGATAACTTCTAATTTCATGGAATCCAACACTTTTTACGTTCTGCACCACCCACCATGTCACCTATTGACCCTGACCCGACACATTCTACGGCGCACCCCCAGCTTCCTGACAGGAAAAACATCCGCTCGCCACGCATACTCATAAATCGTGCGCGCTATATGTTGCGCCGTGCATGGTTACGCCGTGCGCGCCACATGTTACCCCTATTTTCACCGCGCAGTTGGCGCAAACATCTGCTGCTCATGAGCGCGGCGCTGATCGCGGCAACACTTTGCATTTTATTTGCTAAAGGCGCGGATCATGCCATTGAAATCCACCGGAAACTGATCGAAGGTTATGCCTGGGTTTCGCTTGCCATAGCACCTGCCGGTTTTGCCGCAATGGCTTGGTTGAGCATGCGCCTTTTCCCTGGAACAGAGGGCAGCGGTATCCCGCAAGCTATTGCCGCCTCGCTTTCCGACGAACCCGGAACGCGCAAACAATTCCTGTCGCTCCGTCTTGCCATTTCCAAGATTTTCCTCACGCTTGGCGGACTGGTCGCTGGCGCCTCCATTGGCCGCGAAGGCCCTTCTGTGCAAATTGGTGCTTCCATAATGCACATTCTCACCAAATCCCGCCGTTTTGGTCACATTGGGCTGAGCCGTGACTTGATCGCCGCGGGCGCAGGCGCAGGCATTGCCGCCGCGTTCAACACCCCGCTCGCCGGGATCATGTTCGCCATTGAGGAAATGTGCCGCTACCGCACGTTCCGCGCCAACGGCGCAACCCTGGTCTCGGTCATCCTCGCTGGCTTGGCCTCGCTGGCAATCCTTGGCAACTACAATTACTTTGGCCGCACTGCGGCAGGCTACACCCTTGGTTGGCCAGGTGGCGTATGGCCAGCGCTGGCGGCGGGAGTGCTTGGCGGCTTTCTGGGCGGCGGGTTCGCACGTCTACTGATTGCTTCTTCGCGCGGCCTGCCTGGTAACGTCGGCAGGCTCGCCCGACAGCGCCCAGTCGTTTTTGCTGCACTCTGCGGCCTAGGGACTGCGATCGTGGGGTTGATGTGTGGCGGCATTACCTACGGCACGGGCTATGCTGAAACGCGCGCCGCCCTCGAAGGCAACACGCAACTTCCGCTCTATTTCATGCTTGCCAAGATGGCGGTCATCTGGTTGGCCTTCACCGCACGCATTCCCGGCGGTATCCTCGCCCCCACGCTCGCCGTCGGGGCAGGCATGGGTGCAATCATCGCATCGATCCTACCTGGAATCCCTGCCGGGGATCAAGCAGCCATTCTCGTGCTCGGCATGGGGGGTTTCCTGGCCGCGATGACGCAAGCGCCGATCACCGCCTTCGTCATTGTCATGGAAATGACTGCCAACCACCAGATGCTGCTGCCGCTCATGGCTGCTTCCGTAATCGCCCATGGTATTTCAAAATCGGTCTGCCGCGTGCCACTTTACCACGCCCTAGCCACACCGACCCTCTACCACGGGGAACTTAAACAGCGATCGCAGGAAAGCACCCCCGGAAGCGGCAATCAGTCAATATGAAAGTTCAGTTCGAACCCCGCGCCGTCATCCGTGCCAAGTATCCTGACGAGCCATGGTAGAACTGCCCGCAGGCGTTCCGGCAGCACCCACGGTGGGTTAACGATATAAAGGCCGCTACCGAACATGCCGAAACCTTCCTTCAGGGTGCGGCTTACTCGAAAGCGCAAGTCCAGCCAGCTTCCCGCCCCGAGCCCCGCTAGCCGTTCCGGCAACCGCCGGGATTCGGCTCGCGCCAGTAACGGATACCAAAGCATGAAACACCCGGTTGCAAATCGTTGCAACGCCCCGGCGAACGTCGCCATTACGCGCGAATAATCAGTTTTGACTTCGTAGGACGGGTCGACCAACACCACAGCCCGACGTGACGGCGGCGGCAAAAGGGTATTGAGTCCAGTCAACCCGTCGCTATCATGCACATGGACGCGGCGTGCCTCAGCATTGAAAGTCTGCCGCAACGTCCGACAATCTTCTGGGTGCAATTCAAACAATTGCAGGTTGTCCCGCTCCCGTGCAAAAGTCATCGCCACAGCAGGCGAGCCGGGATAAAACAGCAACCGCCCGCCGGGGTTGAACTGGCGCACGACCTCCACGTAAGCCACCAACGGTTCCGGCAAGTCGTTGCGCGCCCACAACCGCCCGATACCTTCGGTGGCCTCTCCGGTCTTGCCCGCAGATTCGCCAGCCAGCGCATAACAGCCTGCCCCCGCATGCGTGTCGATATACGTCCAAGGCTTATCCTTTTTCCGATAATAAGCGAGCAGCTCGGCCAGCACGAAATGCTTGACGATATCAGCGTAGTTTCCGGCATGAAATTTGTGACGATAACTCAGCATTCAAAATAAAAAAACAACACGAAAGGGTAAATGCTATCACCGCGCAACATAAACCTTGGCTAAGTTTTGACGGTCATAAAGAAAACGTGACATCATAAGGTGTTCCCGTTTTTGGGAATTTTGACGTAACGCGGCTCTTGTCCTCATAGGAGGTTTCCAATGAAAAAATTACTCGCTCCCGTCACTGTATCTATCCTCGTCGGATTGTTTTCCGCCTGTTCCAGCATGGATACCGCCCCGGTACGAACTGCTGGTGCTCCACCGCTCCCACAGGCTTCCGCCTTGCTTGCACCTACACAGGGCAACACCGTCCAGGGAAATGTCATCTTCAAGCAAGAAAAAAATGGCAGTGTCAGGGTCATTGCCGAAGTCAGTGGACTCACTCCTGGTTCGCACGGTTTCCATATCCATGATAAAGGCGATTGCAGCGCGCCGGACGCCACCAGTGCCGGAGGGCACTTCAATCCTTTCCAGACACCACACGGTAAGGCAAACGAAGGCACTCACCACGCAGGCGACTTGCCTTCGCTGGAAGCCAACGCGGGTGGTAATGCCAAATTGAATGCCGTGCTGAACAGCATCACGCTTACCGGCGACCACACCATCGTGGGTCGCGGCCTGATCGTCCATGCTGCCCCGGATGATTACGTCTCGCAACCAACCGGCAACGCTGGTGCACGCGTCGCCTGCGCCGTCATCCAGAAAGACTGAATACAGGTTAAGTTTCACCCCTAGCCAGGAGAACTGGGGTAATTCAAAAATCTGTACGCTCTAATGCCCTTCTCCATCTGGTGGAAGGGCATTGTTTTAGGAGGGGAAGGAGGAGGTTATCTAACGCCATTGCGGGCGTAGCGAAACAATCCAGCTGGTAATGCACAAAGAGTCTCTGGATTGCCTCGCTACGCTCGCAATGACAGATAGTTTGTAATTCCCTACTTTTTCATAACCTTAAGCGAGCCCTGAGCTTCCTTGAACCCTTGTTCTGCCGCCATGCGAAACCACTTCACGGCCTCAGCATCATCCTTGGCTACACCCCTACCAAAGTAGTACATCGCTCCGAGGTTATTTTAGGTAATCGTGCCCCCCCTGTTCTGCCGCATGTTTGGCGGCACTAGAACGGTTTTGGTTCAAGTGGATACAAAACTCCCCTCTCCCACTTGTGGGAGAGGGGAATGAATGTACAGGCTTAAATTGAAAACGCTCTAAAGCTGGCTTTGCTTCAGCGCCCTGGAGCACGGCTGCATCAATGCGCTTGTCGATTTGAACAACTCGCAAGCATCCCTGACAGAACAAAACAGATAACGGACAACCTCATAAATCCACGTATAACTCGAAGCATTTTATTTCTTGCTAACCGTTTCGTCTGTATTCTTAAGAATTATCCCATTTTCATGAAAAAAATACGGGAGCGAACTTATCCACTCCCATACCATGTTGCTGACCACTTGTTAATTCAAAAGTGCAATGCCCGTTTGTCGCAGGCAAGCGCCGCCTCGTGGACGACTTCCGAAAGGGTCGGATGGGCGTGGCAAATCCGGGCGAGGTCTTCCGAGGCACCGACGAATTCCATCGCAACGGTGGCTTCGGAAATGAGATCGGAAGCGCCCGCACCGATAATGTGGACACCCAAGATGCGATCCGTTTTGGCATCGGCCAGCATTTTGACGAACCCTCCTGGCGCGCCAATGCCAAGCGCACGGCCATTAGCGAGGAAGGGTATCTTGCCCGCCTTGTAGGCAACACCTTCGGCCTTGAGTTGCTGTTCGGTTTTGCCAACCCAAGCGATTTCCGGAGCGGTATAGATAACGGAAGGAACGGCATCCAAGTTAGTATGCCCCGCTTGTCCGGCAATGAGCTCGGCTACCTGCACACCCTCTTCCATTGCCTTATGGGCAAGCATAGGGCCGCGCACGACGTCGCCAATGGCCCAAACGCCAGGAAGATTGGTCCTGCAGTGGGCATCGACTTCGATCTGGCCACGTTCGTTGACCTTGAGATCCACCGCACCCGCGTTCAGCCCTTCGGTGTTGGGGATACGGCCTATGGATACGATGAGGCGGTCAGCTTCGAGCTTGGCGGCTTTGCCGTCCTTGTCGGTATAGGCAACAGTGACGCTTTTCTTGCCAGATTTGACTTCGCTGATATTGATACCGGTGTGGATGGTAAGCCCCTGCTTGGTGAAAATTTTCAAGGCCTCCTTGGCAACGTCGACGTCGGCGATGGGGAGGAAATCCGGCAAGGCTTCAAGGATGGTGACTTCCGCACCCAGGCGGCGCCAGACGGAACCCATTTCAAGCCCGATGATGCCCGCACCGATGACGGCAAGTTTCTTGGGAACGGCATCGATGTCGAGCGCACCGACGTTGTCGCAGATGAGTTTGTTGTCGACGGGCACGTTGGGCAGGTGGCGCGCTCTGGAACCGGTAGCGACGATGACCTGTTTCGCTTCGATCTCTTCCTTGCCGACATTCAGTTTCCAGCCGTTCGTGGATTTGCCAGCGAAAGCGCCGTGGCCGGCCAGGAAGGTGACTTTGTTTTTCTTGAAAAGCCCCTTGATGCCGCCGGTGAGTTGGTCGACGATGCCGTTTTTGCGGGCAAGCATCTTCAAAACGTCGATTTTTGGGGCATTGATTTCGATACCCTGCCCGGCAAAGGTGTGGGCAGCTTCTTCAAACAGGTGCGAGGTGTGGAGCAGCGCCTTGGAGGGGATGCAGCCGACATTGAGGCAAGTGCCGCCCAGCCTCGGTTCACCCTTTGGGTCAGCGTAAGGGTTGGACTCGCAGCAAGCGACCTTGAAGCCGAGTTGCGCGACGCGGATGGCTGCAACGTAACCGCCGGGGCCACCGCCGATGACGAGAACGTCAAATTCTTTGGACATGTTTAGTATCCCTTAGTTAAAGGTTGGATTTGACACAGCAGTAAACGCCAATTACGCCCCCCTCTCTTATTAGAAGGGGGCACGCTTGTGCATCAAACATCCAATATCAGCCGCGCCGGATCTTCCAGGGCTTCTTTCATCGCTACCAAGCCGAGGACGGCTTCCCGTCCGTCGATGATGCGGTGGTCGTAGGAAAGAGCCAGGTAGTTGATGGGACGGATGACAACCTGACCGTTTTCGGCAACCGGACGGTCCTTAGTGGCATGAATACCGAGGATGGCCGATTGCGGCGGGTTGATGATGGGAGTGGACATCATGGATCCAAATACACCACCATTGGAGATGGAGAAGGTCCCGCCAGTAAGTTCCTCTATCGACAGACGCCCACCCTTGGCCTTTTCGCCAAACTCGGCAATCTTGAGTTCGATTTCGGCTACCGAGAGAACTTCGGCGTTGCGCAGGATGGGAACGACAAGGCCACGCGGGCTGCCCACAGCAACACCGATGTCGATGAAACCGTGGTAGATGATGTCATTGCCGTCGATCGAGGCGTTGAGAACCGGATACCGCTTGAGCGCCGCAACAGCTGCCTTAACAAAAAAACCCATGAAACCAAGACGTACGCCATGGGCTTTTTCGAACTTCTCGCCGTATTGCTTGCGCAGAGCCATGACGGGAGCCATGTTCACTTCGTTGAACGTGGTGAGGATAGCGTTCTCGTTCTTGGACTGAATCAGGCGCTCGGCAATGCGGGCACGCAGACGGGTCATGGGGACGCGCTCTTCCGGACGGTCACCAACAAATGCCGTTACGACAGGCGCAGGTGGTGCTACGGTAGGCTTCGCTGTGGCTGGTGTGGCCTTGACCGCTACAGCATCCTCTTTAGTAACACGCCCACCGCGACCCGTACCGTCCACGGAGGCAGCAGGGATACCCTTCTCTTCCAGTATCTTGCGCGCCGCCGGGCTGGGTTTGCCCGCAGCCCCGGCACTGATAGGAGCGGGAGCGGGCACAGCAGCAGGCTTAACCGCTTCAGCAGCGGCGGTAGCAGTAGCCTCAGTGTCGATCCGGGCGATTAGGTCGCCCGAAGTGACAGTCGCTCCATCATCTTTGACGATTTCGACGAGAACACCGTCGGCGGGAGCCGGGGTTTCGAGCACAACCTTGTCGGTTTCAATGTCGATCAGATTTTCATCGCGTGCAACGGTTTCTCCCGCCCTCTTGTGCCAAGCCACGAGGTTGGCTTCGGACACAGATTCAGACAGTTGCGGGACTTTGACTTCAATTAACATGAGAGCTTCCCTCTGTATTTATCAGTTGTTAGGCGACTGTGGCGTCGTGTTATGAATCGGCCCAAATGCGTTTTCGATGATGTCCTTTTGCTGCTGCAAGTGCTTGGCGTGGTAACCCACTGCAGGCGAAGCTGCGGCAGGACGGCTAACCAGCAGCAACTCGCGGTGGGTACCAAGGACATTCACCAGATGTTGCCGCGATGCCAGCCAGTACCAGGCGCCTTGGTTGCGCGGTTCTTCCTGACACCAGACGATTTCCTTTGCATTGGGGAACTGTTCTATCGCAGCGGCAAATGTTTGAGCTGGGAAAGGATAGAGCTGTTCGAGGCGAACTAGCGCAATGTCAGTGATTTTATTCTCCCGGCGGTAGGCGAGCAGTTCATAGTAGAGCTTACCTTGGCACAGCAGGATGCGCGTGACTTTCTTGCTGTCGAGCGGTTCGACCTCGGGAATTACGGTCTGGAATTGCCCAGTGGCAAGGTTTTCGATGTTCGACACCGCTTCCTTGTGACGCAGCAACGATTTCGGCGTAATGACAATCAGGGGCTTGCGCAACTTGCGCAGCATCTGGCGGCGCAAGAGGTGGAAAATTTGCGCAGGGGTAGTAGGAACGCAAACCTGCCAGTTGTGTTCCGCCGCCATGTTCATGAAGCGTTCCAACCGTGCTGAGGTGTGCTCCGGACCCTGCCCTTCATAACCGTGCGGCAGAAGCAGGGTCAGCCCGCTGATACGCCCCCATTTTGCCTCGCCTGAGCAGATGAACTGGTCGATGACAACCTGCGCACCATTGTGGAAATCGCCGAACTGCGCTTCCCAGACGACGAGTTCGTTTGGTTCGGTTGTCGCATAGCCGTATTCAAAGGCAAGGACACCTTCTTCGGAAAGAACCGAATCGAAGCACTGAAAGCGGGCCTGCCCTTCTCGAACGTGGGCGAGTGGCATGAAAACGCCTTCGCTCCGCTGTTTGCGTTTCTGGTCGTGCAGAATAGCATGGCGGTGGAAGAAGGTTCCCCGGCCAACATCTTCGCCCGAAATGCGCACACCGAACCCCTGGGCGAGCAGGCTAGCGTAAGCGAGATTCTCTCCCATGCCCCAGTCTATCGGCAGTTCACCCCGACCCATCGCGGCACGGTCGTCAATAATCTTCTGTACGCGGGAGTGGAGCGTAAAACCTTCCGGGATTGAAGTCAGCGCCTGCGCAAGGCGGTGGACTTCCTGCACGGGAATCGCGGTATGCGCCTCGTCGGTATATGGCTGTTTGAGGAATGGCTCCCACTCTGCCGAGAACTGGCGCTCATGACCCGAAAGCACTGGGTTGGAAAGCAACTCGCCACGATCAAGATGTTCACGATAGACAGCAATCATTTTGTCGGGTTCGTCGGCGGCAAGCGTACCTTCAACGACCAGGCGATCAGCGTAGATTTTGCGCGTACCCGGATGTTTCTGGATGATTTGATACATCAACGGCTGCGTGACCATCGGCTCATCCTGCTCGTTGTGGCCAAGTTTACGGAAGCAGAAGATATCGACCGCCACATCCTTCTTGAATTCCTGACGGAATTCAATCGCCAGCCGGGTGACGAAAGCCACAGCTTCCGGATCGTCACCATTGACGTGGAAGATCGGAGCCTCGACCATTTTGAAAATGTCCGTGCAGTACAGCGTGGAACGCAGGTCGCGCGGGGCAGACGTAGTGAAACCAATCTGGTTATTGATGACCAGGTGGACAGTCCCACCCGTGCCGTAACCCCTGGTTTGGGAAAAGTTGAGCATTTCCTGGTTAACACCCTGCCCAGCTACGGCGGAATCGCCGTGAATCAGGACAGGCAAAACCTGACCCTTGGCAGCTTCCCCGCCGCGACGAACCTGGCGCGCATAGACGGAACCTTCCACGACCGGGTTGATGATTTCCAGGTGCGAGGGGTTAAAGGCCAGCACGAGGTGCATCGGCCCGCCAGCTGTCATGATGTCGGTGGAGAAACCATTGTGGTATTTAACATCGCCGGCGGTAAGGTCGGCCTTGACCTTGCCTTCGAATTCGGAGAAGAGCATGGAGGGCGATTTGCCCAAAATATTGACCAGGATGTTGAGTCGCCCACGGTGAGCCATACCGAGTATGGTTTCCGCTACTCCCAGTTTGCCCGCAGTGCGCAGGAGTTCGTCCATTGCGACAATAGCCGATTCCCCGCCTTCGAGCGAAAAGCGTTTCTGTCCCACATAGCGGGTATGCAGGTAGCGTTCGAGGGTTTCGGCAGCGGTCACTCGCCCCAGGATGTGGCGCTTCTCCTCCGGCGTGAAACCCGGTATAGCCTTAACGCTTTCCAGCCGTTCCTGTATCCAGCGTTGCTGAGCCGCGTCGGAAATGTATTGGTATTCGACACCGATGTTGCCACAGTAGGTTTGGCGCAAGGCTTCGAGAATATCGCGCAGGGTAGCGCGATCTCCGGCAACCCCCTTGAAGTTACCAACGTTGAAGGTTTTGGACAGATCAGCCTCGTCGAACCCATAGTGCGAAAGTTCAAGTTCGGCGATCTGAGGCCGATCACTACGCCTGAGCGGGTCGAGGTTGGCACGGCGGTGGCCGAGCTGTCGATGGGCGGCAATCAATTGCAGGACATCGGCCTGCAATTTGTTTTCACCCTCGGTGCTCACTGTGCGCACCGGGCCACGCTTAGTTAATTGCTCAAAAGCAGCAATAATCGGGCTGTGGGCTACGTCACGTACCGCCGCACCTGCCTGTGCCTGGAGCTTATCGAAATACGCGCGCCAACGCTCATCGACCGAAGCAGGGTCGGCCAAATAATTTTCGTAAAGTTCCTCGATGAAAGGCGCGTTCGAACCATACAGATAGGACGTGCCTTGAAGTTCCTTTTCTCTCATATGAAACCACCCATCATGTTCAGCGGCTGCCGATCAGGCAATGCCATGTTTTATGCAAAGGATACGCTTCACCAACGTTTGCCGGAAGAAAAACACGGGACGGCCCGTTGGCTCGCCCCGCGTCATCAGGTTTCAGGTTCACAAACGCATCCCGCCCCGTATGTTTAAGCCACCCCACCAGAATCGCGTGGATTATGTTCTCGGCCTATTATACTATATTTACCTTTGGTCAGGCGGCAATGACTGGAGGCATGGTACGGGGAGCCTGCCCCCATACCTGCTTCCGATCAGCGTTTGCTGATATCCGGAACATCGCGCCGTGCCGCGCCAATGTAAAGCTGACGTGGCCGTCCGATCTTGTATTCCGGGTCGGTAATCATTTCTTCCCATTGCGACAACCAGCCCACCGTGCGTGCCAAGGCAAAGATACAGGTAAACATGGTGGTGGGAATGCCAAGTGCCTTCTGGACGATACCCGAGTAGAAGTCCACGTTTGGATAGAGCTTCTTCTCGATAAAGTAGTCGTCTTCAAGGGCAATCTTTTCAAGCGCCTTGGCAAGCTTGAACAGCCGATCATTCTCAAGCCCCAATTCGGCAAGCACGTCAGCACACACCTTACCCATGAGCTTGGCGCGCGGGTCGAAGTTCTTGTAGACACGGTGGCCAAAACCCATCAGCTTGAAGCTGTCGTTCTTGTCCTTGGCGCGGTTGATGTATTCGCCAACCCTTGAAACATCGCCGATTTCTTCCAGCATCTCCAGGCACGCTTCGTTCGCACCTCCGTGCGCCGGACCCCACAGGCAGGAAATACCCGCCGCAATACAAGCAAAGGGGTTGGCTCCCGAAGAACCTGCCAAACGCACCGTAGAGGTGGAGGCATTCTGTTCGTGGTCGGCGTGCAAGGTAAAGATAATGTCGAGCGCTCTCGCCAGTACCGGCCTAACCTTGTAGTCCTCGCAGGGCACGGCGAACATCATATACATAAAGTTCGACGCGTAATCGAGGTCGTTCTTGGGATACATGAACGGCAGGCCAGTGGTATAGCGATAGGCCAGCGCGACGATAGTCGGCAGTTTAGCGATGATGCGGTGAAAAGCAACATCCCGGTCTGCAACGTTGGAGTAATCCATACCATGATGGTAAAACGCCGATAGCGCACCCACCACGCCAACAATGACTGCCATCGGATGGGCGTCGCGACGGAAGCCGTTGTAAAACCGGGTCAATTGGTCATGCACCAGGGTATGGTGGCGAATAGTGTTTTCGAAGTCGCCTTTCTGAGCCGCATTTGGCAGTTCGCCGTTGCGTAGCAGGTAAGCAACCTCCAGAAAATTGCACTTTTCGGCCAATTGCTCAATAGGATAGCCGCGATACAGCAGTTCTCCCTTGTCACCGTCAATAAAAGTAATGTGAGATTGGCAACTAGCGGTCGACAGAAAACCAGAGTCATAGGTGAAATACCCTGTTTTACCGCCCAGGGTACGGATGTCGATGACATCATTCCCATGTGTACCTTTCAGAATCGGGAAATCGTTGGCCTTGCCATCGATGGTTAAACTTGCTTTGCGTTCTTCGCTCATGTGTGTCCCCTCCTTGGGTTGTTGATACACTTGGTTGGTCAGAAGCTCAAACGCCCTTTCTTGTTATGAGCACCTAACCCCCCCCCCGAATACCTTGTTGTTTCAGCATTGGCTCAACCGCGCAATTATCTTTTTCCAGCGTGTGACCTCGCAGGGCTTGCTCCCGTTGATAAACGCCCACAGGTCATAGTCATCACAACGCAGCAGGTCTTCAAAATCGGCCAGTTGACCGTCATTGAGACAGTCAAATTCCTGTTCCAGGAAGCGCGCCAGCACCAAGTCAAGTTCAAGTAACGACCTGCGGCACTGCCAGCGCACTTTACCCCGATTGATTGTCATCATTCAAATAGCCCGAATCACCATCATGTCCTTGATCTTGTTGATGGCGCGGGCTGGGTTTAATTCCTTCGGGCAAACAGCGACGCAGTTCATAATCGTATGGCAACGGAACAGCCGATACGGATCTTCAAGGTTGTCCAGCCGGTCGTTGGTGGCTTTGTCACGCGTATCGGCAATGAAGCGATAGGCATTCAGCAACCCCGAAGGGCCGACAAATTTGTCTGGGTTCCACCAGAACGACGGGCAGGCCGTAGAACAGCATGCGCATAGGATACACTCATATAGCCCGTTGAGTTCCTCGCGTTCCTCCGGGCTTTGCAGGCGCTCACGCTCAGGCGGGGGATCATCGTTGATAAGGTAGGGCTTGACCGAGTGGTATTGTTTGAAGAACTGTGTCATGTCCACGATCAGGTCACGGATCACCGGCAACCCCGGCAAGGGCCTCAGCACAATGGGTTGAGACAGGTCATCGACATCGGTCAAGCACGCCAGCCCGTTTGTGCCGTTAATGTTGAGTGCGTCCGACCCACATACGCCCTCGCGGCACGAACGGCGGAACGACAGGCTGTCATCCTTGTCCTTGATGCGCACCAAGGCATCAAGCAGTTTCTTGTCAGTGGGGTCGAGTTCCACCGAAATATCCTGCATGTAGGGCCGAGAATCCTTGTCCGGATCGTAGCGGTATATCTTGAATCTAACGGTACGTTTGCTCGTCTGCATTTGTATCCTTCTCCCGCGTTCAGGCTCAGTACGTCCGCTTGGCGAGCGCGATCGGCTCGACATCATCGGACAAAGGTTTCAGGCGCACCGGTTTGTATTCCAGATGGTTGTCCACGCTGAACCAAAGAGTGTGCTTGAGCCAGTTCTCATCGTCGCGTCCGTTTGGATGCTCAGGGGTATCCGGCGCATCGTCCCGGACATGCGCGCCACGCGACTCCTTGCGCGCCTCGGCAGAAATCATCGTTGCCTTGGCGACTTCGATCATGTTATCCAGTTCCAGGGCTTCCTGGCGCGCGGTATTCCAGACCTTCGACTTGTCGTTGATATAGGTGCCCTTTGCGCCTTCGGCCACCTTCAGGATATGGGTCACGCCTTCCTTGAGCAGATCCTTGAAACGGAACACACTGGCGTGTTTCTGCATGGCGCGCTGCATGGCGATGCGAACCTCACCAACCGCGTTGCCACCTTTCTGCGATTCCAACCGGGCGATCCGGCCAATCGACATATCGGCGGCATCGTCAGGCAATGGCTTGAGGTCGAGTTGACCAGCTTTGAAGTCCTCGACCACGGATTCGCCTGCCGATTTGCCGAACACCAAAAGATCAAGCAGGGAATTTGTACCGAGGCGGTTCGAACCATGCACCGAGGCACAAGCACACTCGCCCGCTGCGTAAAAGCCGTGCACAAGCGTATTCGGGTCGCCAAGTTTCGGATGTACCACCTGCCCCTTGTAGTTAGTCGGGATACCGCCCATCTGGTAGTGACAGGTTGGAACCACGGGAATCGGAGCCTTGATCGGATCGACTCCCGCGAAACGGATCGAAATTTCACGGATACCTGGCAGCCGCTTCATGATGATTTCGGGCGACAGGTGCGTGATGTCGAGCAGCACGTAATCCTTGTCATGGCCGCAGCCGCGCCCTTCGTTGATCTCCGTCACCATCGAACGCGACACCACGTCGCGCGATGCCAAATCCTTGAGGTTTGGCGCATAGCGTTCCATGAAACGCTCGCCGTTGGCATTGCGCAAGATGCCGCCCTCGCCACGCACACCTTCGGTAATCAGTACGCCCGCCCCGGCCACGCCGGTGGGATGGAACTGCCAGAATTCCATGTCTTCAAGCGGAATCCCCGCACGAGCCGCCATACCCAAGCCATCGCCAGTGTTGGTAAAGGCATTGGTCGAGGAATAGAAAATACGGCCAGAACCCCCGGTGGCAAAGATCGTTGCCCTGGAATGGAAAATCGACACTTCCCCGGTTTCCAGTTCGAGCGCAGTCACGCCAAGCACGTTGCCATTGCCATCCCGGATAAGGTCAAGCGCCATCCATTCGACGAAAAACTGTGTGTTCGCACGCACGTTGCGCTGATAGAGCGCATGCAGCATGGCATGGCCAGTACGGTCAGCCGCCGCGCAAGAACGCATCACCGGGGACTTGCCGTAATTCATAGAGTGCCCGCCGAACGGGCGTTGGTAGATTTTGCCATTGTCGGTACGGTCAAACGGCATGCCATAGTGCTCAAGCTCAATGACGACCTCGTTGGCCTTCCTGCACATAAACTCAATAGCATCCTGGTCACCTAGCCAGTCTGAACCCTTGACGGTGTCGTACATGTGCCAATGCCAGTGATCCTCGGTAGTATTGCCCAAAGAAGCCGCCACCCCGCCCTGTGCGGCGACAGTATGCGAGCGTGTTGGAAACACCTTGGAGAGCACGGCGGTTTTCAGACCCGCCTCGGACAATTGCAGTGCGGCACGCAGACCGGCACCGCCAGCGCCGACGATGAGCGCATCGAAAGTACGTTTTGCGACATTCACGCTGGGAGCCTCCAAAGAATCTGCACGGCCCACCCGGCGTAGCCGATGAGCAGAAAAAGAACAATCAGATGCAGTGCCAGCCGCAACCCGGCAGGTTTAATGTAATCCATCCAAATATCGCGCATGCCGATCCACGCGTGGTAGCAGAGCGAAATGATGAATAAGAAAGCGAAGAACCTGACGCACGGCGACGAGAACATCCCTGACCAGGCTTTATAGGTGAACTCGGGCAAGCAGAAGAGCAAAGCGACGACGAAAAAGAGCGTGAACAGGAGCATATAGATAGCAGTAACCCGTTGCACGAGCCAGTCTTTCAAGCCGTAATGTGCGCCAACAGTAAAGCGTTTCACCATAATAACCCCCCGATGATGACGGTCAGCGCCACGCTCACGACCACGACAGCCCCAGCGGATTTGCGTGCGCATGGCAAATCCAACCCTTTGTCAATGTCGAGGAACAGATAACGGATGCCGGCACAGAAGTGGTGCAGGTACGCCCACAATAGCCCCAGCAGCACAAGTTTCACCAGCGGGAGGGAGATGATCTCGAAGGAGAGTATCTCCTTGAATTCCTGGAACGACTCCTGACTATGCAGGCTCTTGCCAAGCAAGCAGATCAGGAACGGCAATAACAGGAAGAGCCCCGCACCAGTGACACGATGCACGATGGAGACGATCGCTGGAAACGGAAACTTTATTTGCCACAAGGCCAAGTGTTTCGGCCTTTTACGTACTGTCGTTTCGGTCATGAAAGCTCCCTACGAGAAAATGAGACGACAAACAAGAGGCGGCGAACCCATTGGAACACTAACACGAATGCAAAAAATACGATAACCCTTAGGTCAAATCGTTCAGATAGCAGTGTTCAGCCGTTGAGTATACCCCCCGCCTCCATTCTACCGGCTTATCACCATATGTATACGTCACCCGCTCAACCGAAAGCAGCGGCGTGTTCTCATCCACCTGAAGCAACTCAGCCGCCGCACGGTCGGCAGCCACTGCACGGATGCGTTCCTGGGCACGGATCATCCGCAAACCGAAACGTGTTTCAAACAGTGAGTACAGAGAACTGCTCCAGACTTGCAACATCTCCATATCTAACCCTTGGTAAAGCTCCTCGGGCAAATAAATCTCATCGGCCACGATGGGCCTGCGCCCATATTGCAGCACCCGGCGCACGATGATGACCTGCGCGCCCGGTTCGATGGCCAATGCACGAGCCGCTTCCTGTCCGGCCTTGGCGCGCCAGCAGTCGACGGGAATGCTTTTTGGATGGGTAAGCAGTTCCCCACCTTCTGGAACCAGCCGCAAAAAACGGAACATCTGCCGTGGGTCGGTGTGCGAAGCCACATAAGTGCCTCTGCCCTGCCTGCGCACCAGGATGTTGTCTGCCGCCATCTCATCGATAGCCTTGCGTACCGTGCCCTGTGAGACATTAAAACGCACTGCCAGTTCCTGTTCACTTGGAATAACCTGCCCTGGACGCCATTCCCCGGATTCAAGCGCCTGCAGGATCAACCCCTTGATTTGCCGGTAAAGCGGGCTAAAAGTAGGAGAAATCTGAGTCATTTTTTCATTGAAGCACAAAAAAAAAGTCCCGTCTACCTAAGGATATCATATATTATATCTAATATATAAGTTATAAATTAACAGCGCAGATGATTTACCTTTAGCATCCTTGCGATATCTTCGCCGTATGGCGTAAAATTTTTCCTGCATACCGCACAAACACTGAGGGAGAAAACAAATGAGTAAGACCCCTATCCGCGTTGCCGTCACCGGCGCTGCCGGCCAGATTGGTTACAGCCTGTTGTTCCGCATCGCCAGCGGCGAAATGCTTGGCAAAGACCAACCAGTCATCCTGCAGCTGCTCGACCTGCCCCAGGCTCAGAAGTCCCTCCAAGGCGTCGTCATGGAACTGGATGACTGTGCCTTCCCGCTTCTGGCAGGCATCGTTGCGACCGACGACCCTGCTGTCGCCTTCAAGGACACCCAATCCGCCCTGCTGGTCGGTGCACGTCCCCGCGGCCCCGGCATGGAGCGCAAAGATCTGCTGACCGAAAACGCCAAGATCTTCACCGTACAAGGGGCAGCCATCGGCCAGTACGCAAATCCTAACTGCAAGGTGTTGGTAGTCGGCAACCCATGCAACACCAATGCCTACATTGCCAAGGAAATCGCACTGAAATATGGCCGCATCCCAGCCAAAAATTTCCATGGCATGCTGCGCCTTGACCACAACCGCGCCCTGTCGCAACTGGCCGCCAAAACCGGCCGTGCAGTTTCCAGCCTGAAAAACATGGTGGTATGGGGCAATCACTCGCCCACCATGTACGCCGATTACCGTTTCGTTACCTCCAACGGTGACAAGGTCAAAGCCCTCATCAACGACGACGCCTGGAACAGTGATGTATTCCTACCCACCGTCGGCAAGCGCGGCGCAGCGATCATTGAAGCGCGCGGGCTCTCTTCGGCGGCATCGGCGGCCAATGCCGCAATCGACCACATGCGCGACTGGGTACTTGGCTCAAATGGCGAATGGGTCACGATGGGTGTGCCTTCCGACGGTTCCTACGGTATCCCAGAAGGCATCATTTACGGCTTCCCGACGACAACCGAAAACGGTGAATACAAGATCGTCCAAGGGTTGGAGATCGACGATTTTTCGCGCGACCGTATGACCAAAACACTCAACGAACTGCTCGAAGAACGTGAGGGCGTGAAAGATCTGCTCGTGTGAGTTCCGGCTCCAATCCGTGCTCACGACGCGTGCGGCTCTTTGGTCGCGCGCGTTTTTTTTCTTCAACCCCTGCAAGAGTGCACAGCCTCCAGCAACCCACACTCGGCGCATGGTTGACAATTCAGCCTCCCTCCCTATAATTCGCCCTTCGATTCAAAAGCGCCCGTAGCTCATCTGGATAGAGTACTTGGCTACGAACCAAGGGGTAGGAGGTTCGAATCCTTCCGGGCGCGCCAACAAAGCCTATGAGTATTTACTCCCTGGACGGGCTCAAGCCCCAAATCGGCGAGGGCTCCTGGATCGCCCGCAATGCAACGGTCATCGGCGATGTGCGTATCGGCCGTAACGTAAGCATTTGGTACAATGTGGTCATTCGCGGTGACAACGAACCGATTGAAATCGGTGACGGGACCAATATCCAAGACGGAACCATTCTTCACAATGATGAAGGCGTGCCGCTAACGATTGGCGCGAATGTTACCGTCGGCCATATGGCTATGTTGCACGGTTGCGTTATCGGCGATGGATGCCTGATCGGCATCAATGCCGTCGTGCTCAACAACGCCGTCGTTGGCAAGGATTGCCTCGTCGGCGCGAATGCATTGATCCCCGAGGGCAAAATCATCCCAGACCGCTCGCTGGTCGTCGGGTCGCCAGGGCGGATACTGCGCACCCTCACCGATGAAGAAGTCCTGCGCCTGCGCAGCAATGCCTGTCATTATGTCGACAATGCCCGTCGTTTCCAGGCCGGGCTTCACGAACTACATACCATGACCGACCATGCCTGACACTATGCTCGAAACCGCCCGACGATGGTTGCGCCTCATCCTGCCCATGCTGGTCAGCGTCCTTGTTGGCGCGTGTTCTATCGCACCGGTGGAATACACCAACATGCTGGGCGACGACGAGAAGTATTCTCCGTTCGCGAACTATTTTACTCTCGACGACCCTGCCCACCGCAAGGAAATCGTCGTACAGGCGCTCAACCTAGTGGGTACGGAATACCGCTGGGGTGGCAAACACCCCGATGAGGGGCTAGATTGCAGCGGCTTGGTGACTTTCGCAGTAGAACGAGCCACCAAGCGCAGCCTGCCGCATCACGCAGCCACCATCGCCCTGATGACGCGCCCCATCAAGCGCGATGAACTCGCTCCCGGCGACCTTGTTTTTTTCAACACAATGAACCGGCGGCATTCCCATGTAGGTGTTTATATCGGCGATAGCCGTTTCGTTCACGCCCCCGCGCCCGGTCAGAAAGTGCGCACCGAATCGCTCAAGACCCGCTATTACGCCGAGCACCTCGATGGTTTGCATACTTTTGCGCGAAACACTGGCAAATCGAATTAATTAGTTTCCCCAGTAGGACCTAATTTGCCGCCCGCGTCATGACACGGGATTTTTCAGGACAATTCCCGCCTGCAACCCTCCTCTTTGCTTGGTCACGCAAATAATATACAACCTTCGTCCCCCTTATATTACGGGAGCTGCGTCAGCGCATGTTCGGCATGAAAGGGGCGATTCGGCTGCTACACTAGCGACCTACATCACACTTTTCCCTTTGCCCCATGTTTGCCTCGATCGAAAACCGTATCGCTGATGAACTCGGCGTGTCCACGCACCAAATCACCGCCGCCGCGCACTTGCTCGACGATGGCGCAACGGTTCCTTTCATCGCACGTTACCGCAAGGAGGCCACAGGCGGGCTGGACGATACGCAGTTGCGCACACTCGCCGAACGGCTGGCCTACCTGCGCGAACTGGAGGATCGCCGTGCGACAGTGTTGGCATCCATCGAGGAACAGTGCAAGCTAACGGCGGAGTTGCGCTTGGAAATTGAATCCGCAGAAACCAAGCAGCGGCTGGAAGACCTCTATTTGCCTTATAGGCCGAAGCGCCGCACGAAGGCGCAAATCGCCCGCGAGGCGGGACTTACGCCACTGGCAGAGGCGCTGCTCGCAAACCCAGGGCTGGAGCCAGAACGCGCTGCGCTGGAATACCTGAACCCCGAAGCAGGCTTTGGGGATGCAAAGGCGGTGCTCAACGGAGCGCGTCAAATCCTGATGGAAAACTTCTCGGAAGATGCTGCCCTGTTGGGCGAACTGCGCCAGCTTCTCCACGATGAAGGGGAAATCCGCTCCGCCGTGGTAAAAGACAAAGAAAACGAAGGGGCGAAATTCCGCGATTGGTTCGATTTCTGCGAACCGTTTTCTGCGATGCCTTCGCACAGGGCGCTTGCCTTGTTGCGCGGGCGTAACGAAGGGATACTGAAACTCACCCTCGACCTGCCCCGCCCCGACGCTGACGCCAGCGTCCCGCATCCCTGCGAGCGGCGCATCGCAGCCCGCTTCGGCATCCGGGACGAAGACCGCCCCGCCGACAGGTGGCTCCTCGAAACCGTGCGCTGGGCCTGGACAGTGAAGATATCGCTTTCGCTGGAGTTTGATCTGATGGGCACGCTGCGTGAACGTGCGGAAGAGGAAGCCATCCGGGTCTTCGCCCGTAACCTGAAGGATTTGCTGCTTGCCGCCCCGGCGGGCGCGCATTGCGTGATGGGGCTCGATCCGGGCATTCGCACAGGAGTAAAGGTAGCGGTGGTGGATGCCACAGGGAAACTGCTGGATACGGCAACAGTTTACCCGTTTGAACCCCGGCGCGATCGTGCGGGGGCACTCGCCACGCTCTCGGCGCTGGCGCAAAAGCACGCAGTGGCACTGGTTGCCATTGGCAACGGTACGGCCTCGCGTGAAACGGACGCGCTGGTGGTGGAACTGTGCGCCAGCCAGCCAACGCTGCGACTCACGCAGGTAGTGGTTTCGGAAGCAGGGGCTTCGGTATATTCGGCTTCCGAACTGGCGGCACAGGAATTTCCCGAATTGGATGTCTCCCTGCGCGGAGCAGTGTCGATTGCGCGACGGCTGCAAGACCCATTGGCGGAATTGGTGAAGATCGACCCAAAATCGATCGGCGTGGGTCAGTATCAACATGATGTCAATCAGGGACGGCTGGCAAGGAGCCTGGATGCGGTCATCGAAGACTGCGTGAATGCGGTCGGGGTGGACGTCAACACAGCTTCCGCGCCGCTGCTGGCACGGATTTCGGGACTCAACACGCTGCTGGCGGGCAATATCGTCACGTACCGCGACAGCAACGGACCATTCCGGGATCGCCGCGCGCTGCTGGAAGTGGCTCGCCTCGGCTCAAAGACCTTCGAACAGGCCGCCGGTTTTTTGCGCATCCCGAACGGCAATAACCCACTGGACGCTTCCGCCGTGCATCCGGAAGCCTACCCGGTGGTGGAACGTATCCTCACGAAAACAGGGAAGGACGCACGTGCATTGATGGGGGATGCGGCTTTCGTTAAAGCCATCGACGCCGCCGAATTCACAGACGAATGTTTCGGCCTGCCGACAGTAAAGGACATCCTCGCGGAACTGGAAAAACCAGGCCGTGACCCGCGCCCGGAATTCCGTACCGCGAATTTCCGCGAAGGTGTCAAATCGCCCGCCGACCTCACTATTGGGATGATGCTCGAAGGGGTAGTCACCAACGTTACGAATTTCGGGGCGTTTGTAGACATTGGTGTGCATCAGGACGGGCTGGTGCACATTTCGGCGCTGGCTGACCGTTTCGTGAAAGACCCGCACAGCATCGTGAAGGCTGGACAGATCGTGAAGGTGAAGGTGCTCGAAGTCGACCTGCCGCGCAAGCGTATCGCGCTCACCATGCGCCTGTCCGACGAAACACCTCGTGCGAAAACGGAGCGCCGCCCCTCTTCACGTGCCGATTCGCAACCCAAGACAACCCCACGCCCCTCGCACCCTCCGCGCACCGATGCCCAGCCAAAAGCCGCCGAAAACGCGATGGCACTAGCTTTTGCCCGTGCCCGGAACAAATAAACAGCGGAATCTCCCAGCATGAACTCTTCCAGCACCATCCAGCGCTTTTTGCTGGAAAACCTCGACATCCGCGGGGCAGTCATCAAACTCACCGATGTATGGCAAGCCCTGCAACATGAGCGAGGCTATTCCCCGGCTGTTGCCGGGCTGCTGGGTGAAATGGCGGCGGTCTGCGTAGTGATTGCCGGAAACCTCAAACAGCCTGCCCGCCTCACATTCCAGGCACGGGGTAACGGACCAGTCAGACATCTGGTAGTTGACTGTTCCGATGCCCTCAACCTGCGTGGTTTCGTCAAGGCTGAAGGCTTCAGCCCCGATGACAAACTACCATCGCTCCTCGGAGACGGACAGTTGCAATTGAGCCTGGAGGTGGAAGGGCTAGAACAGCCTTATCAAAGCATCGTCTCGCTCGAAGGCAGCAGCATTGCCGAAGTGTTTACGCACTACCTCGAACAATCCGAACAGCAACCCACCGGGCTATGGTTAGCCTGTGGCCAAAATGCCAGCGCGGCGCTTTTCGTGCAAAAACTTCCCGGCGCAGACGCAAAGAACCCAGACGGCTGGGCGTACATCCGCACCTTAGCGGAAACCGTGCGCAACGAAGAACTGCTCGAACTAGATGCTGCCGCCCTGCTCTGCCGCCTCTTTGCCGAAGAGGACGTGCGCCTCTACCCTCCCCGTGCCGTGACGCACAACTGGCCACGCGACCCGGAGAAAATCGCCGACATGCTGCTTACCATCGGCGAGAAGGAAGTCCGCGAAATGCTTGGCGAAAGCGGCGAATTCACAGTCCGCGACGAGCTATCAAACCATACTTACCGATTCGGCATAACTGAGGTTGATGCCCTATTCTGTCCGCGCACGTTGCACTAGCGGTAAACAAAAAAACCCGTGTAGCCGGGAATGCGCTACACGGGCAGGAGGTAGACGGTATTTAAGTTTTAATTTTCAAAAACTCACAATGCCGAAGAGGTTGTTATCAGAATAGCATTGAACAACATGACAAAAAACATTTTTTTATCATCATTTCAACCCGTGGCGAAACATGTATAGCCGCATGCGGTAAGCGCGAAAAAGATGGGCAGGGCGTTTTTGGCTTTAGCTGCCACGGCAGGCTGTTTATACTTAACTACTTTACTTACGCGCCGCAGAGCGCGCTTTGACCCAGATTCATAAGGAGAGTCCTACATGTCCACACCCAAGCAACTCATCGCCGCACGTTACGGCGATGCTTCCCTGCCCGCCCCAGCGACATGGTCGCCAATCATCGAGCACCTGCTCAACCACCGTTCGGTACGGGCGTATCTACCTGATCCGGTGGATGACGATCAACTCGCTGCCATCATCGCCGCCGCGCAATCGGCATCGAGTTCGTCCAACCTGCAAGCCTGGAGCGTCGTGGCGGTGCGTGACCTGGCGCGGCGGACGAAACTGGCCGAACTGGCCGCCGAACAAAACTTTATTGCGGAAGCGCCGCTACATCTGGTGTGGATTGCCGACCTCGCCCGACTGGGGCGTTTGGCCGAAATGACCCAACGTCCCAACGGAGCGCTTGATTATCTCGAAGCTTTTCTCGTAGGAGCCGTCGACGCGGCACTGGCAGCACAGAACGCAGCAGCAGCAGCGGAATCCCTCGGGTTTGGCATAGTCTTTATCGGCAGCATACGCGACAAACCGTTGGAAGTTGCCGATTTACTCAGCCTACCGCCTAAAACCGTTGCCGTTTTCGGCATGTGCGTGGGCAAACCCGACCCTGCCCGCCCCACCAGTATCAAACCAAGATTGCCGCAATCGGTGGTACTGCACCACGAACGCTATTCGCTCGACGCGCAAGTGCCTGGCATCGAAACCTATAACACTGCAATGGCGCAATTTTACGAACAGCAGAAGATGAACGTGCGCGGCACCTGGGCGGTGCATTCGTCCAAGCGCATTGCAGGGGCGGAAACCCTCTCAGGACGCGACAAGTTGGTCGATTATCTACAGGCACGCGGCTTCGCGCTGAAATAGCCCCCCGTTTCTGCCGTTATTCGCCCATCCAAGCGGCCCGTTTCGCCTTAGAGTGTTTTCCCTGCGCTTATTTCCCCTCTTCCGGCTCTTCGGGGCAGGGGAGAGAGGAAAAAAACGTTCGGATCCACAAATAGGAAGCGCTCTAATTTTCCGGATGTGCCGCCATGCCAAGGTTTGAAGGCTTACAGGTTCTCATCATCGCCAGCGATTCAAAACTGCGTGCGCAGCTGCGCAACATGTTGTCTTCGTTTGGGTTCGGTACGATGCATTTTGCCGTAACAGCACATACCGCCCTACGTCACCTGCGGGCGCACCGTTACGAACTGATTTTGTGCGATTTCGCACTGGGCGACGGCCAGGATGGGCAACACTTCCTTGAGGACTTGCGCCAACATGAAATCATCACAAACGAGACCTTGTTCGTGATGATTACGGCGGAGCGCAATTACGAATGTGTCGTCGGTGCCGCCGAGTTGCTGCCCGACGACTACATCCTCACGCCCCTGTCCCCCGGTGCACTTCAGGCGCGACTAGGGCGGGTCGTGGACAGGCGTGATGCCCTCCTTCCGGCCTGGCAACTGGCCGCTATCGGCGACTGGCTCGGGGCGATTGAATACTGCCTGGAAGCGGAAACCGTATATCCACAATACCTACTTGATTTTTATCGGCTCGAAGCCGGGTTCCATATCGCCGCCGGACAACTCGGTGAAGCCGAAGCAATTTATCGCCAAATTGCCGAAAGCCAGCACATCCCCTGGGCACAGCTGGGGCTGGCTCGCTGCCTGGCTTTCAAGAAAGACTACTCCGGAGCCGATGCCCTGCTCTCCGGCCTTATCGTCAGTAACGCTAATTTCATGGCCGCCTACGACCTTCTCGCCCGCGTGCGTGCGGAAAGCGGGCAGGCCGAGGCTGCGTGCGAGGTATTGCATACGGCAACTGAACGCTCGCCCTATCGCCTGAGCCGCCAGCGCCGTCTCGGCGAACTAGCGATGGAAGCGGGCGATGCCGCTACCGCCGAAGCGGCCTTGGCAGAGGTCGTCCGCCAAAGCATGAACTCCGGCTTCCGCGACCCTGAGGATCATGTGCGGCTGGCGCAAGCGCAACTGGCGCAGGACAAGACCGATGCCGCCCGCAACACCATCAGCGACATCGAGCGCAGCCTTGGCGAGCAACCCAATGCTGCGCTATGCAATGCGCTCGCCAACGCAATGCTCCACGCGCATACGGGCAACGCGAGAGAGACCCGGGTGGAACTCAGTATAGCGACCAGCCTCGCGGGCTCGGGTACAGCCCTTTCTCCTGGACTGTCCCGCGAATTGGTGAAGGCATGTTTCGACCACGACATGAGAGCCGCAGGCAGCGAAGTGGTCTTGAACGCCCTGCGCGTGACCGGTGACGAACAAACAATCAACGCCCTGCGCGGGTTACTCCAGTCACGCGGGCTGGAACTGCTCTCGCAGAGCATCGAACAAAACGTTCAGGAAGAAGTCCGCAACCTCATCAAAGCCGGTGCGGAGAAAGCGCGCCTCGGCAACTACTCTGGTGCGGTCGAAGCGATGATGGACGCCGTGCGCCAGATGCCCGGCCACCCAGTTGTGCTGTTCAACGCCGCGCTTGCCCTCTTACGCCACATCGAACATCGCGGCTGGAACCATACGTTTGCCAACCAGGCACGCTCCCTGATCGAGCGCGCACGCGCACTCGACCCAGCCAGTGCCCGCTTGAGCACGCTTGCCGAATACATGCACATGCTGATTGGCCGCAACGGCATCGCCGCCGATAATCTCGCAAAACCTGCGCATCATACGAGCCGAAAAACGGCATATGGCGGCAAAACACCGATCACGCATAAACAAGATATTTCACTGAAAAGAAAAAGCGCAATGGCATTTTAATTAGAGTGGTTTTGGTTCAAGTTTGTACAGATCAAAAATGCCCTGATCGTGAAGCCCGTAGGGGACAATGGCAATCGTCCCGCCGAATCACAGGCGGATTGTGCGAAATAACGGGCGGATTACCATCTTGCCCCTACAAGAACCCATCTCAAAATAGAGTAAAAAGTGTATGCACTTGAATCAAAACCGCTCTGGAGCGTTTTCAATTTAAGCCTGTACATTCATTCCCCTCTCCCACTTGTGGGAGAGGGTGCCCCTTCGGGGACCCATGTTGATGACCTCGTCAAGACGGTGCCGGAACAGTTCTGAGTTCTGCGGATGCGTTTCTTTGGGTTTCATCGGCGGAAAAATTTGCAAGAAATAAGCCCTATTTTAATCGTTTTCTTGCAAATTTTATAGCTAAAAAACGCTATTTGTTACAATAAATCAAA
>Ga0123357_10001051_pt1 | contig 28363 bp, 18 predicted proteins | sample TergutEmb28metaG_FD_89873 | JGI IMG/M metagenome (GOLD analysis project Ga0123357, IMG submission 89873) | Embiratermes neotenicus P4 segment gut microbial communities from Petit-Saut dam, French Guiana - Emb289 P4 | ecosystem: Host-associated > Arthropoda: Insects > Digestive system > Gut ...
CGTTTAATCATTTCAAGCGCCTGATCGAAGCTGAGCCTGTAAACTTTGTTAAGCGATATTTCGGTGTGGTCGAAGTTCATGTCTTCAACATCTTTGATATTATCTAACCATTTGGATTCTATGCTGTTGTAGCCGAGCAGCGTACCGAGAATGCCGCCGGCAGTTGCCGGATTACAGTCGGAATCGTCGCCGCAACGGGTTGCTATTTCCAGCGTTTTTCCCATATTTTTATTTCCGTAAAGCAATCCCATCACTACGTAAGCTGCGTTGACTTTGGCGTCAATACTGTATGGGTCGTCAACGCCTTTCGGGCAACTTATTTCGTTTGTCCATTTGTCCTGAACCAATTGCCATGTCACTTTCCAGTCGGAATTTTGTTCGCACCAACCGATAACGTCATTGATGCAGCGGTAGAATCGGCTTTTTTCAGGAATGGCTTTAAGCGCTTCTTTCACAACATAATGTATATCGTCTGAAACAAAAGTCAATGAATACATTGTCGCTACATAAACGCCGCCGTACCATCCGTCTCCATAACACATAATGTGTCCTATGCCGTCGCATATTCCGGCAGCAGAATCAGGCATGCCCGGTGACATGAGACCTGCAAAATCGGATTCAATCTGAAAATCAATATCGTCGGCATGGGGATTGTTTTTCCAGTATCCGCTTTGTGGCGGTTGTGTGCCGTTCAAAATATTGTAACGCGCCGCCTGATTAGCGTGCCAGAGCTTATACCCTGCATTGGCAAAGGCGTCGGCAATTGTGTCGATACTCACGTCCAAGCCATGTTTATTGTACATGTCAACAAACGTAAGATCCATATAAACATCGTCATAGAGACTGCCGTCATTTTCAAACCACCAGCGGCAATAGTGTTCGCGCCATGGAATGACAACGCTATCAGGGATAATGGATCCGGTGTATTTAAATTCTGTCGGACCGCCGAATGTGCATCCGAAAGTCTGACCTGCCCAGCCTCCCTTGATTTTGTCGAGAAGCGTTTCTTTCGATAGCGTAATCATTTGTTTTTGAGCGCTTAGTGTAATGGATAACAATACCAAAGCAGCAAGCAAAAAATGTTTGACGGGTATTTTCATTTTGAAAAGATTGTCTGATAAGAACACAAATGACGCGGATTTGCGCGATCCGCGTCATCTGCGTTCAAAAAATTATTTTACTATTAATTTCTGTACAGATCCTTTTCCTTTAAGAATATATATTCCCTTGTTTGCCGGAATTGAAACCTGATTATTTACCTGAGCATTAAACATCACTCTGCCTGTAATGTCATATACCGACAGGAACATTGGTTCGGAAACGGTGACTTCGATGCAGTTATTCAAGCCGTTTGCGTTCCATAACTGTTTTTTATTCACAACGTTAATAGCATCTTGTCCAGAATATTTCTGCCATTGGAATATAGGAAATTCACCTGCTGCAATCTGCCAGACTCCATCAAAGTCCCAGCCGAGATCGGCATAAGTAGCCATAGTTTGCAACTCGGCTAAAGTTTTTACAAAACTTGGGTCGGTTTCTTCAACGGGATACAGTTCAGGATACGTTTCTGCAGGAAAATAGTTGCTGCAGGCATAATAATCTACCGACGCCGCATCTGTTTTCCCATCGGGAGCAAACGGTTTCAATGTTGTTCCTGCTTTCGCCTGAGCCATTACAAAAACAGAGGTCAATTTTTCAACTCCGCCATTAGTAGCTCCGAGCAAGCCGTAAACTGCAGTTTCAGAAGTACTTTCCATAGTTACAGCCACATAACAATTTGTTATGTTAATGGTGCCGCTTTGGTAAATATTTCCTACTAATCCTCCAACTTTATCTACTCCTATGATTTTAGTTGTCGGATCAACATAACAATCTTTGATTGTTTGAGGGCTGTTGTTTGTTCTTCCGGTAATGCCACCTACTTCATATCCGCCGGTAATCGTACAACCAACTACAGATACCTGATTTACGGTAGCAACCGCTAAAGCCGCCGACAAAGCGCCCACGCAATTTCCTGTCATTGTGAGATTTCTGAGCTCTAAGTTTTTAACCGTACCTGCTATGCGCCCGAAAATACCTCCTGTAAGTTCGTCGCTATTCGTATTTGCCGCACCCTTTCCGGTATAGTTGCCATTGAAGGTATATGTCAGATTTTTTATGGCATATCCCTTACCGTCAAAAGTTCCGGTAAAATTGGTAATCGCAGGGGTTCCAAATGTACGCCCTGAAGTCATTCCAATTGGCACCCAATCGGTTACGCCTGACAAATCAATGTCATTCGTCAATTCATAACTGCCGTTCATCGGAAAATCAGTATCAACACCAATTTTTCTTAAGTCATCTACCGAACCGATAGGTATTTGCGCAACAGATTTCAACAATGGCAAGCAAAGAATAATTGCTACCATCAACAGTTTAAAAGTACTTTTTTTCATGAGAATAAATTTTAAAAATAAAATAATTAGTTGTTTATTTCTTGGCAAATGTAGAAAAGATATTTGAATAAAACAAACGTTTGCGCAAAAATTTTAAAATATTTTTTATTTTATGAATTTATGCCTTTTGAAAATCAATCCGGAAGTGTAATTTTTTCACTTAATTTATTTATTAAATTACTATAATTTGTTTGTATATAAAAATTTAATTAAACATAAAAAAGTAGGATATGTGAATTTCGGCAACTGTGTTTTAAAATAGAAATGATAAAAATATTTAAATCAAATAAACGTTTGTGCATGGTTATTTCCTTCCCCTTTTTCAATGCTTTCATGCATTGCTGCCGCCGCTTTTCGTCCGTCTCCCATCGCAAGGATAACAGTTGCTCCACCCCGCACGATATCACCACCGGCATAAACGCCCGGCAAATCGGTTTGCAAGGTATCCTGATTGACGATGATTGTTCCCCATTTGCTTATGTTCAATCCTGTAAAAGCATTGGGAACGAGCGGGTTGGGCGATACGCCAATGGCAACGACTACCATATCGACATCGACTGTTTCCGTTGCGCCCGGAATTTCAACCGGTCTTCTGCGTCCGGAAGCGTCCGGTTCGCCGAGTTCCATTTTTTGGAGAATCATTTGTTTCACATGTCCGGTTTCATCTCCGATGTATTGAATGGGATTATGAAGATTCATAAAGATAATTCCTTCTTCTTTTGCATGATGCACTTCTTCCAGCCGAGCCGGCATTTCTTCTTCCGAACGGCGATAGACAATCATGGCTTTTTCGGCGCCTAACCGCCGCGCGGTACGAACCGAATCCATAGCGGTGTTTCCGCCGCCGATGATGGCGACTTTTTTACCGTGAAAGACAGGCGTCTCGGATTCCTGCCGGTTGGCGCCCATCAGATTAACACGAGTCAGATATTCATTGGAAGATAAAACGCCTGCCAGATTTTCGCCGGGGATATTCATAAAGTTAGGCAAGCCGGCGCCGCCGGCTATAAAAATGCCGCGAAATCCTTCATCATGCAAATCGTCGTAAGAAATCGTTTTTCCGACAATGCAATTCGTGATAAACTTGACGCCCATTTTTTCCAGATTCTCAATTTCGATATCCACAATTGTATTGGGCAAACGAAATTCGGGGATACCGTATTTTAAAACGCCTCCTATTTCGTGCAAGGCTTCAAAAACCGTAACGTCATAGCCGTATTTTGCCATGTCGCCGGCGAAAGACAATCCTGCAGGTCCGGAACCGACAACGGCAATTTTTATTCCGTTGCCTGCCGCAATTTCAGGTACTGAAATCTTGCCGCTTTCCCGTTCGTAATCGGCGGCAAACCGCTCCAAGTGTCCGATAGCAACCGGTTCGCCTTTCATTTTCAGATGAATACAAAGTTCTTCACACTGCTTTTCCTGCGGACACACACGTCCGCAAACCGCCGGCAGCGAAGAGGTTGCTTTCAATGTTTTTGCGGCTTCCAATATTTCGTTGCGCTCAATGTTTTTTATGAATGCAGGAATATTGATTTCAACCGGACAACCCTCCATACAGTGAGGGTCGGGACAGTCCAAACAACGTTTGGCTTCCTGCAAGGCTTGTTCCGGCGTTAATCCCAGATTCACTTCTTCGTAGCAATGGCTGCGGTATTCGCCGTCCAATGCCGGCATTTTTACGCGTGGAATAGCTGCCCGTTCTTTATTTTTTAGTTCTTTACGCAATTCCTGCCGCCAAGTCTCGTTTCGTTGCGCTTTAATATATTCCGTATCAATCATTTTCTATCTTCGTTAATTAATTTATTCTAATCCTTTGTAGGCATTCAACCGCATAATCATTTCATCGAAATCAACTTGATGAGCGTCAAATTCGGGACCATCGACACAAACAAAGCGGGTTTTCCCGCCGACTGTGACCCTGCAAGCGCCGCACATTCCCGTACCGTCAACCATGATGGTATTCAGTGAAGCGACGGTGGGGACTTCATATTTTTTTGTCAGCAAGGAAACAAATTTCATCATGATAGCCGGTCCGATGGTCACGCACATATTAACCGGTTCTCGATTGATAATTTGCTCTACGCCATTTGTTACCAATCCTTTCTGACCATAAGAACCGTCGTCGGTCATGATAACGACTTCATCGGAGAACGACCGCATCTCTTTTTCGAGGATAATTAATTCTTTCGTGCGGGCAGCCAATACGGTAATCACCCTGTTTCCGGCTTTTTTCATCGCTTCTACGATCGGAAGCATGGGAGCAGTACCCACACCGCCGCAGGCGCAAACCACCGTGCCGAAATTCTCAATATGCGTCGTTTTTCCCAAAGGACCTACCAAATCGGTGATAAATTCCCCTTCGTTCAAAGCGCAAATTTTACCGGACGATTTGCCGACCTTTTGAATCACCAGCGTAATTGTTCCGGCTTGGACATCTGCCGCCGCAATAGTCAAAGGAATCCGTTCGCCGTATTTGCCTATTTTTACAATAACGAAATGTCCCGCTTTCCGCGCTTTTGCAATAAGCGGAGCTTCTACTTCCAATTTGACTACATTTTCGGAAAGGAACTCTTTTTTAATAATTTTGTTCATTTTAAACCATAATAAATGCAAGGGCAAAAGTAATAAAAAAGATGCAAAAACAGCTATCATATTTAAAAGACATTTCGTTTGCAAGAAAATTTTTGGCTAATTTTTTGCACATCCAAAAATAAGTATTACTTTTGCATCACTTTTTGACGGGCGTTTAGCTCAGCTGGTTCAGAGCATCTGCCTTACAAGCAGAGGGTCGGCGGTTCGAATCCGTCAACGCCCACCTAAAAATCAAGGACTTACAAGAGGTTGTGAGTCCTTTTTGATTTTAAAAACATGGTTTTTTGAGTGGTTTTTACGGATCAACGTTAAAAGTTGAGGGATTAAAAAACTAAGCAAACAATTTACACAATCTAAACAGGAAGAAAGCCCTATCCTTCACACCTCTGAATACACTTCTAAAAGCTTTAATCTTAGCATTAAAAGATTCGGCCGCAGCATTGGTAGAACGCCTGTGGAAAAAATTAACGATATTGATATAATGGGTTTGAATCGTTCTGACAATTGTACCGAATGCAAGGAAACCGGAGTTATCAACCTTGTCATACCATCTTGCAAACTTAGTTAAAGCCACATCGGCGTATTTTGTAGTATGATAAATCAATCCAAATTGCATAGTCAGGTAATACGCCTTTTTAATATCGGGATATTCCCGGAACAGGATGTTGGCTCTCTGCTGTTGAGAGACTGTCCATAAGGATTCCTTCTTGAACCGGATAAAACCCTTTACTTTCATATTTGTTCAAACCTTCCGGATTGATATTGTTTTTCTCTTCTAAACTTATCCTGATTTCTTTTCCCTTTTCTTCTACTTTCGTTATTTCAAAATAGTCAAGCATTCCTTCCGGTAGCAATGAACTATAGCCATCTTTTTGCATGTTTCTCCTTTTTTTATTTTTCCATGAAAAGTTAACTCTTTACTTTTTCCCCTCAAATTTTGCCATTGATCCTTAATATATTGTGTTACAAATCAAAAACATTAGTAAATGGCGAAAATCCGTTAATGATTCGTGTCTGTAAAGACGGAAAAAGAAGTATCAGATTAGAGAAAGAAGTCTTATTTCTCCCGCTCAATAATATAATCACACAACTGTACCAAACTGATTTTTGCATCGGAATCCGAAAAATCATTCAGCAAAGCAAGCGTGTTCTCTTTGATTTCCTGCATTTTAGCGTATGCGTATTCTATTCCTTTATGTTCTTTAGCAAAATCGGTTAATTGCAACACTGTTTCCGGCGAGAAATCCCGCTTTTCGATGAGCGCAAGTATCCGGTCGGCATCTGCTTTGGGTGCCGTATTCAGCGCATGAATCAAAGGCAACGTGATTTTTCCTTCCCTGATATCATTTCCGGTCGGTTTACCAATATTTCCCTGATCGAAATAATCAAAAATATCATCTTTAATCTGAAAACACATTCCTAAATTTTCCCCGATTAATCGAAGTTTTTCCTGTTTTTCAGGACTTGCATTGAGCGAAATAGCGCCCATTTCGGAACAGGACGAAATAAGGAATGCGGTTTTTTTCCAGATAACTTCAAAATAGCGCTTTTCATTGAATCGTAATTCTTTCGATGCAATCAACTGAGCCAATTCTCCTTCGGCTAAATTTTGCGCCAGCCGCGAAATAATATCTAAAACAGCAAAATTCTGTGAGAGAACGGCTTTTGTTATTGCCATTGCCAGAATATAATCGCCTAAAAGTACAGCTACACGGTTGTCGTATTTGGCATTTACAGAAAGTTGCCCGCGCCGCTCCATTGTATTATCCACCACATCATCATGGATAAGCGTGGCTGTATGCAATAATTCGAGCATGACTGCGTAATCAACTGATTTTTCGGTCGGTTCGCCGCAGAGTTTTGCCGACAGTAAAAGAATCAACGGACGGATTCGTTTCCCATTTTTACCGGAAATAAAATCAATCATGGATTGAAAATCGTTGTTATGTCCATGCAGATTTTCCGTAAAGAGCCGGTTGAAGGCTTCCATTTCTTTTTTTACCGGTTGAGCGATGGCGTTCAGATTGTTCATTTTTTTCTAAAAAACCTCAATATTCCGCAAAGATAAAAATAATATTTTAGAGAAAAGAATAAAGTGAGTACGATATAGCTAAAATTTTATACCTTTACCTTAAAATTGAAAAAAATGAAGCTGTTTTTGTTAGATGCTTACGCATTGATTTACCGTTCGTATTATGCGATGATTAAAATGCCTCGCATTACTTCCAAAGGGCTGAATACTTCCGCAATTTTCGGATTTGTGAATACGCTGGAAGAGGTTCTGAAAAAGGAGAATCCGACGCATATCGGAATTGCTTTCGACCCTCCGGGAGGTACGTTCCGCCATGAAGCCTACGAAGCGTATAAGGCGCAGCGGGAAGAAACGCCCGAAGTAATCCGTGCATCGGTTCCGATTATTAAAGATATTATTCGCGCATACAATATTCCAATATTGGAAGTCCCTCATTATGAAGCTGATGATGTAATTGGTACGCTTGCCGCAAAAGCGCCTGCCGACTGTAAAGTGTATATGATGACGCCCGACAAGGACTATGGACAATTGGTCAATGAGCATGTTTTTATTTATAAACCGGCGTATCAGGGAAATGAATTTAGCATTTTGGGAATTGAGGAAGTAAAAGAGCGATACAGTTTGAACGCGCCGGTTCAGATTATCGACTTGCTGGCTTTGATGGGCGATAAATCGGATAATATTCCGGGCTGTCCGGGAGTAGGAGAGGTGACTGCTAAAAAATTAATCGCGCAATTCGGAAGCGTTGAAAATTTGATTGAAAATACGGATCAATTGACCGGCAGCCTGAAAACTAAAGTTGAAGAAAGCAAAGAAGCGATTCTTTTTTCCAAGTTTTTAGCAACCATTAAAACCGATGTTCCGGTTGATTTTAATCCGGAGTCATTAATCCGTGAAAAAATAAACGAACCGGCTTTACGGAAAATTTTCGATGAATTGGAGTTTCGTCAACTTGCTGCACGGATCTTCGGCGATGCAAAGCCTGCTCCGGTAGCGGCGCCTACCAGCCGCCGTCCCATTCCCGTTCAAACTTCGCTTTTTGATATGCCTTCAGGTGAAGCGACGGCAACTAACGAAGATTTTTATACTTCACAGGAAACCATTAAAACGACTCCTCATACCTATTCGCTTTTGGATTCGCCTGATGATATTATCAAATTCATCGAAAAAATCAAAACGAAAAAACAGGTAGCTTTTGATACAGAAACGACCGGTATTGACCCTTTAACCGCCGAATTAGTCGGTATGTCGTTCGCATTGCAGGAAGGGGAAGCTTGCTTTGTCCCGATTCCAATAAATCGCGATGAAGCCGTGAAAAAAGCAGGATTATTCAAAGAGATATTGGAAAGTCGCGATATTTTGAAAATCGGACAAAACATCAAATTCGATATGAACGTGATTAAAAAATACGGAATTCGCCTTGCAGGACCTGTATTTGATACCTTAGTCGCTCATTATCTTCTCAATCCCGAATATCATCATAACCTGAATTATTTGGCGGAAAATTATTTGAATTACCGGACGATTCATATTGAAGAATTAATCGGTGAAAGGGGTAAAAATCAACTGAATATGCGGCAAGTGCCTTTAACCGTTTTGGTTGATTACGCTTCCGAAGATGCCGATATTACATTGAAATTAAAAACGATTTTTGAAGAGCAAATTACAAAAAATAATTTCACTCAATTACTTTATGATATTGAACTTCCATTAGTTGCAGTGTTGGCAGATATGGAAGAAGCCGGCGTTCGTTTGGATACATCAGCGTTAAAGCAATCGTCTATCGGCTTAACCAAATATTTGCAGGAAATCGAACAAACGGTCTATGAAATGGCTGGCGTTGAATTTAATATCAGCTCGCCCAAAATGGTGGGAGAAGTTTTGTTCGACCGCTTGAAAATTGTCGAAAAATCCAAAAAAACAAAATCCGGACAGTATTCTACCGGCGAAGATGTTTTGGAAAATCTGAAATCGAAACATCCAGTTGTCGAAAAAATATTGGAATACAGGAAAATAAAGAAGCTGCTGACTACCTATATCGACGCGCTTCCAACCCTTATCAATCCGTTAGACGGAAAAGTTCATACAACTTACAATCAAACGATTACCTCAACCGGACGTTTGAGTTCAACCAATCCGAATCTTCAGAATATCCCGATTCGCGACGAAGAAGGGAAAGAAATCCGCAAAGCATTTATCCCTGATGAAAACTGCTTATTTTTGTCTGCCGACTATTCACAAATCGAATTACGAATCATGGCGCATCTGAGTGAGGACAAAAATATGATAAACGCTTTTTGCAGCGGAAAAGACATACATGCCGCTACCGCCGCCCAAATTTTCAATATCCCGATTGAACAGGTTACACGCGACATGCGGCGCAAAGCAAAAACTGCGAATTTCGGCATTATTTACGGTATTTCCGTGTTCGGACTGAGTGAGCAACTGCGTATTTCCCGAAACGAAGCGAAAGAACTTATCGACGGATATTTCGCTTCTTACCCCGGCGTGAAGGCATACATGGAAAAAAGTATTGAAAAAGCCCGTCAAAACGGCTATGTCGAAACTATTTTTCACCGCAAGCGTTTTCTTCCCGACATTAACTCGCGGAATGCAATCGTTCGTGGATATGCCGAGCGAAACGCCATCAATGCGCCCATTCAGGGTTCGGCTGCCGATATTATCAAAGTTGCGATGAACAGGATTCACAAACGTTTTCAAGATGAAAATCTGCGTTCGCGAATGATTATGCAAGTGCACGACGAATTGAATTTCAATGTTTTTCCCGATGAATTGGAGAAAGTGAAGGAAATTGTCGTGTCTGAAATGGAAAATGCCGCTCAACTGAGAGTCCCTCTGATTGCTGATTGCGGCGTCGGGAATAATTGGCTGGAGGCGCATTGAGATTATGAATAATTGACTTCTAAAACGGATACCCTATTGCCACGTATGCTGCCGAATTTTGCCAAAAATTTGATTTTAAAAACATAAAGCGTTTGCCTTCCGGAAGTGCAGGGTCATAAACCCGCGTGCCAGCGTCCAAGCGGAAAATGAAGAAGCTGAAATCGAAACGCAACCCGATGCCTGTTCCAACCGCTAATTCTTTATAAAACGAGTTCCATTGGAAAAATCCGCCGGGCTGTCCTTCATAATTTCTGATTGTCCACGTATTTCCGCAATCGACAAAAAAAGCCGGCTCTAACCATTTCAGTACTTTCTGACGATATTCGCCGCTCAGAATATAATAAATGTCCCCGACATGCGTGGTCGGGTCGCCGGGAATACCTTGGTTAAACGAACCGGGTCCCAAATAACGTGTACTCCAACCGCGAACGCTGTTCGGTCCTCCTGCAAAAAAACGTTTTTCAAAAGGGAGTATCTCCGAATTTTGATAGGGATAAGCCAATCCGAAAGCAGTGTGAAAGGCAAACTTGCCTGTTTCGCTTGATGGAACTGTTAAAGCGTAGTCAATACTTCCTTTCACGTATTGGGCGAAAGGATTTCCGCCAATAATGTATTGTCCTGATTCATTTGTTTTCGCATGACTCAAAGAAAAAATTCCCCGCAACGCATTGCCCGACGATTCAGCGTTGAACCGCACCGTATATAAATGCGGATACTTTTTCCCCTGGTCTGCATTTGTATAAATCAAGCCATAACCAACGCCTGCCGTAAACACATCGTTGTAACTCAATCGTGTCAACGGATCGATTTCGGTATTCAGATACTGTTGAAAACTATCTGATTTCCAAGGCATAGCAACATAATTCACATCTAAAAGATTAATTGAGTGCGTCACACGATTGTTGCGGTCCGACCATCGGATTTGCCACTTGAAATTAAAAAAATCGCGGGTATATTCCGGTCGTTTTTGTATATCGTATCCCAAGCTGTATTGGGTTTGCATATTATAATTATTCCGGAGGTAAGCGCCTAAAAAAGGCAGATGAAGTTTATTAAAAGTCAGCGACGGAAGTATCCCCAGCTCATAAAAGTTCGGATTCATCGAATTATTTCCGGAACTGCCCGACACAAATTCGTAAGCTCCTTTCAATTGAATATTGAATATTTCCGACCCGTTGAACAGATTCTGATGCCCATAATTTATGTCTAAAGCCACGCCTAAATCGCCGGCATTGTTCGTCCCGCCCAAACGTGTTTGAAACGAATGAATGTTTCCCGGCGTCAGAAAAATATCACAGTCGAGAAGGGTTGAATCTGGATAATTTCCTTCTTTATAGGCAATATTAACCCTGTTTACACAGTTCAGCGCCTGAAAAAGACCGTAAGTCGAAGTCCCCTCCCTTTCCCGGAACAAGCCGTCCGGACGCACCGTCACTTTTTCGGCAATCACACGAGGGCGTAAAAAGTGAAGATTATCGTAATAGATTTCAATGCCGTTTCTTTCCATAGAATCAACAGCGGTGTATTTTTCGCTTGCTAATGGGTCGTATCCGCTGAACACTTTCACTTTTGCAATCCGGTAAACGTTTGTCAGCGTAGTATCCTGCAGAAACAGCATTAAATCAACCTGATTGGAATTTAAAGTTGTATCGGCTAAATAATGCAGATTATCGACAGTTAAATCATAATATCCCTGATTCCGAAGGATATTGCTGACTCTCGTTCTTTCTTCACTCAAGCTGTTCATGTCGAAAATACTACCCTGTTTGATTGCGCTTGCTACAAGGGTATTGTTTCGACGGCGGCGAACACTTCGCGCCAAGCTATCCATTTTTGAATCAGGAAGTTGTATTATATAATGCCTTATCCGGTAAGGAGTTCCTTCATGAACTAAATAATTGACCGAAACTTTTTTACCTGTCGTATCAACAACAGCCTGCACGCTTGAATTTAGAAAGCCCAGATTTTTCATCTCAATCGACAATTCGGTTAATGATTGATTAACTGAATTTTGGTTATAAATAACCGGAGGTTCGCCAAGCTTACGAATGGCTCTTTTAAACCGGTTGGAATCGTTTCGGACGATATTATAAATCATCAGCCCAAATTTGGAATCGTTCGGTTTTTGTTTGATAAAATCCAATAATTGATCGGAAGAAATTTCGGTGGAATCGGTCTTTAATAAAATTTTATCCAAAAGATATTGCCCTTCAGGAATATATTTTGTTACGCTGCAAGACGCGATAAATAAGCATAACAACCCAATCGCTGTTGCAGGAAAATTCCGGCTGAAAACGTGTAAATTCATAATTTCAATACAAAAGTAACTATTTTTAATTTCATTTTGAATGTGAAAAATATTTTTGCTAATTTTGTGGAGTGAAAAAAGCTCTAAATTGAACGGTATAAAACAAAAAATGAGAAATATAAATGAACATTATGTCGGGCATAATGAATTTCATATCGCCTTTGCATAACATAGCGTATATCATTTATATCGCTTTGATTGCCGGTGCAGTAATTGTAATTATTTCCGAGAACAGAAGTCCGATTAAAACGATAGCATGGTTGCTGATTTTAATTTTTGCCCCTGTGGTCGGACTTATTATCTATTATTTTTTCGGACAGGATACTCGTCGAATGCGACAATTATCAGGAAAAAAATCTCAGGAAATAAAAGATTTAAGTTTTAAGGGATTGATACCTAACCGGAATATTGAAATCTTACCTGAATATACCAACTTAATCAACCTGTTGAAAAGCAGTAATTTATTACCTGTTTTGCAAGGGAGTAAAATAGAAATTATTACGGAAGGCTCTCGAATGTTTGAGGTTTTGTTGGACGATATTCAAAAAGCCAAGCATCATATTCACATTGAATTTTTCATTTTCAAAAATGACCAATCCGGGAAAATTGTCAGGGATTTGTTGATGAAAAAGGCAATGGAAGGCGTTGAAGTCCGGTTTATTTACGATAAAGTCGCCAATTGGTTTATTCCCAAAAGATTTTATAACAAGATGAAAAAGAGCGGAGTGAAAATTACTTCGCTGATGGATGCCAAATTTGTTAAGTTTGCAGAAAAACTTAATTATCGAAATCATCGGAAAGTGATTGTTATTGATGGAATTACATCTTACATCGGAGGAATGAATATTTCCAATAATTATTTTATTAATCCGAATTGGCGGGATACGCACTTGCGCATTCAAGGTCAAGGAGCGCTGGGTCTGCAAGCCTGTTTCTTAATTGATTGGTACAGTTCCGGAGAACCTTTTCTGGACGATAAAGTCTATTTCCCCGAAACAAAAGATTATACGCAAAACTTAATGCAAATAGCTACAGGAGGTCCTTATAACTTGTACCACAACTTATTACAGGCAACGATAAATATCATCATCGGCGCAAAAAAATATATTTACATGCAAACGCCTTATTTTCTGCCGAATGAATCTTTATTTCAGGCACTGCAGATGGCTGCGCTCAGCGGTATTGACGTGCGCTTAATGGTCTCGCAAAAATCCGATTCGTCATACGTTGACCCTGCTTCCCGTTCTTATTATGCTGATTTGCTGGAGGCAGGAATGAAGATTTATGAATTGCAAGGAAAATTTCTTCATGCAAAAACGTTGATTACCGATGATACGCTTTCTGTAATCGGCTCTGCCAACTTGGATTTCAGGAGTTTTGAAACTAATTTTGAGATTAATTGTTATTTGTATGATTCACACCTTGCACAACACAATAAAGAAATCTTTCTACGCGACATGGAACAGTGTAAAGAAATTCATTACAACGAATGGATAAAACGCCCCAAGTGGAAAAAATTCTTCGAATCGATCATGCGGCTTTTTGCGCCGCTCATGTAGTTAATAAATTGATAATTCATAATTATATAAGATGCAAAGTTTTGAAAAACGGTACGAAAAAGTATCCGTATCCATCTTTTCCGATGCTGAAATTGCTTCGGAATTGGTAGCCAAACAAATAGCGGCGTTTATCAGGGAAAAAGCGGCGAGAGATGAAATGTGCGTATTGGGATTTATTACCGGTTCCACAGCGGTAGGAGTGTATGAACATCTAACACACTTACATAAAAAAGAAGGACTTAGTTTTAAGAATGTAATTGCTTTCAATATCGACGAATATTATCCGCTGGCTGCAACCGAGTTGCAAAGCCGTTACAAATACCTGCATGAATATCTGTTTGACGAGGTGGACATTCTTCCCGAAAATATTCATTTGATTCCGGGCAACTTGGAAAAGTCGAAGATTTCTCTATTCTGCCGCGAATATGAGCAAACGATAAAAGACGTTGGTGGAATCGACCTGCAGTTGTTGGGTTTGGATAGCCGCGGACAAATCGGAGCAAACGAACCCGGTTCAATGTTCAATTCTCAAACGCGCCTGATTACTTTAGACTATGCTACACGCATGAGCGCCGCAAGTAATTTTTTCGGTGAAGAGAACGTACCTAACTTCTGTATTACGATGGGTATCGAAACCATCATGAGCGCTAAACGTATCATTATGATGGCGTGGGGAGAAGGAAAATCCAAAATTGTTTGCAAGATGGTTGAAGGTCCGGTTACGGAAATGATGCCGGCTTCAATTCTCCAAAAGCACTCAAACGCTTCATTCATTTTTGATACGGCGGCAGCTTCCGATTTGACACGGATAAAAACCCCTTGGCTGACCGGTCCTGTCCGCTGGTCAAGCAAGTTAATTCACAAAGCTGTATTTTGGTTGTGTGAAAAATTAGATAAACCTATTCTGAAATTAACCGAGCGCGACTATAATGATAGCGGCTTGGGTGAATTGATTGCCGAAATAGGTCCGGCAAATAAAATCAATATCAAAGTATTCAACGATTTACAGCATACGATTACAGGCTGGCCCGGCGGAAAACCCAATGCCGACGACGCGACCCGTCCCGAACGGGCAACGCCTTATCCCAAGCGGGTAGTCGTATTCAGCCCCCACCCCGACGACGATGTTATTTCGATGGGCGGGACACTGGCTCGCCTTTCCGAACACGGACATGAAGTGCATGTCGCTTATCAGGTTTCCGGGAACATTGCCGTCTTTGATGACGAAGTTACCCGTTTTTTCGATTTTGTGCGTGATATTGCGCTTTCCTATCATTGGGACGAACAAAGCGCTCAAAAAACTTTTCATGATACACTGGAGTTTTTCAGGAAAAAACGTCCCGGTCAGATTGATCTTCCTACCATTGCTGCGGCAAAATCTGCTATCCGTCAAGGAGAAGCCCGTTCGGCATGCCGGTATCTGGGAATCCCTGAAAACCGGATACATTTCTTAAACATGCCTTTTTATGAAACCGGAGCTGTAAAGAAAAAACCGATCGGACAGGAAGACATAAAAATTATTGTTGATTTATTGCAAAAGGTGAAACCGCATCAGATTTTTGCCGCCGGCGACTTATCCGACCCGCACGGTACGCATCGCGTTTGCTTTATTGCGATTCTTGAAGCCTTGAAACAACTCAGAAACGAAGAGTGGGTGGACGATTGCCGTCTGTGGTTGTATCGGGGCGCCTGGCAGGAATGGGATATATCTGAAGTTGACATGGCTGTGCCGCTCAGTCCGGAAGAAAGTCGCATCAAGCGAATGGCTATTTTCAAGCATCAGTCGCAAAAAGACCGTCCTTTGTTTCCGGGTACCGATCCGCGTGAATTTTGGCAACGAGCCGAAGAACGGAACATCGCAACCGCCATTCGATATGATAAATTAGGAATGGCTGAATATCAAGCGATTGAATTATTTGTTCGCTATCATTTTGAAAAAGAATAATTAAAAATAGCTTGCACGGGAGCAAAAACTATAAGACCGTATCCGGAAAGACTACCTTTCCGGATACATTGTTTGCCACCATTCCGGCTGATTTTTAAGCCAGCGGGCAAACCATGCGTAAATCGTTTTATTCCAATCAATTCGCTTTTGATAAGTATAAATAGCATGATTTTCTCCGTCAACGGTGATAAACTCGACGGTTTTTCCCAGAATCCGCAGTGCATTAAACATTTGGATACTTTCTCCTATCGGGACGTTGGTATCGGCTCCACCATGCAGCAGCAACAACGGCGTGTTGATTTTATCGGCGTGAAACAAAGGACTTTGTTCGGTATATAATCTCGGATTATTCCAAGGATAGCTTCCGGCGCTCGCTCCACCGCTGTAGGAATATCCCCAAAAGCCTTCGCCCCAATAACTTGTGATATTACTGATTCCGGCGTGGGAAACGGCTGCCGCAAAAATATTCGTTTTCGTTTGCAGGAATTGAGTCATAAATCCTCCGTAAGATGCGCCGATACAACCGACTTTCGTACTGTCAACAAAATTGTGTTCGCGGTAAAACAGTTGTGTCCCGAGAATAATTTCATCGGCTGTTTTTTCTCCCCACGCATTGACGTGGCGGGCGGCAAATTCCTGTCCGAATCCGGTAGTTCCCGAAGGTTGCAAAGTATAAACCACATATCCTAAAGCGGCATAGACCTGCAAAGGATAGGTCGATTCAAAAGTTCGTGAAGTTGGCGACGTTCCTCCATAATAATAAACAATCATGGGATATTTCTTTTTCGGGTCAAATCCGGGAGGAAGATAATAGCGTCCTTCAATCGTTGTTCCGTCAGAAGATGTGAAATTCCAATCCGTCACTTTGCTCAAATCCAATTCACTCAACTGTTTTTGGAAAGGATCGGCAAGTAAAGTCGATTTTTCCGTTTTCAAATCATACTTATACAAGCGATAAGCATTATTGGTTCCTTCCCCTAGATAAAGAGCGACAGGCGCTTTTTCTGCCAATTCAAACCGGCGCATCATATCTTCTGGCAAATTCAATTTTTTGAAAGTCGTTGTATTTGCGTCATATACGTAAACAGCGGTACGGTCTTTGTCTTCTACCGAAAAATAAATCAACTTGTCGTAAATCGACCAGGTAGCGCTGGTGATATTCGGGTTAAAGTCTTTCGTAATCGCTTGAACGGCTTTCGATTTCCGATCTACAATAAACGCCAGATTATCATACGTGCTGGAAGTTTGTCCTTCTTTGATATTCAATCCAATACCTCCGAATGCTTCACCGCTTCCGATAACCAGCAATTGTTTTGCGTCCGGCGAATATTGAGCTCCCGACAGGAAAGGATCCGTAAAAAGCGTATCCACACTTAGCGTAAGCAAATCCAGCTCATAAAACGTCCGCTTCGTAAAAGGGCGTTCGGTAATATCCTCTTCTTGAGTTGATAATAAAGCTTTTCGACTATCGAAGCTAATGTCTTCAACGGAAGTGTCGGTATGTCCGAAAGTGATGCGCTGCGAGGTTTTCGTAGCCAAATCATATAAATAAATCGAACTTCTTCCGCGAAATGCGCCGGAGCGGTCGCTTGGCGACAGCGTCCGTTTCAAATCGCCTTTATCCGCCGGAATTTCTTCCTTGATTTGAATCAGCAAAAACCGTCCGTCTGGCGAAACTAAGTAAGAATCGAACTTAATATCTTCCGCTATCTTTTTCTCTACTAAGGTTGCTGCATCAAACAGATATAAATCTTTATTAGTCAATCCGGGACGGGAGTAGGTCAACTGGTCTTTGCCCGGAGTCCAACGCGGATAAATATCGGAAGCGAAGCGGTAAAGTGTTTTGTTGGAAGCCATGTCGCATAATTCAATCACAGAAACAGATTTTCCTCCCGGTAAGATATTTGTCGTACCTGCTAAAAAATAATTTCCGCCGGGAGAAAGAGCGCTCGACGACAAGCGGTTACCTTCCAGAATATCATAAATGGTAACTCGCCGTAAAGCGTCATTCGTAATGGAAATTTGCGCCAACGAATCTTTTTTCGCCGTCGTGAGCAGGATTTTCATCTTCGCCTCGTCCAGATTTCGCACGCTTGCCAATCGTTTGATAACTACATCATAACGGCGTGGTTCCAACGTAAGATCCACTTGAGTCGTGTTCGCTTTGGATAAACTGTCCTCCTTCGTCTCTTTGCTTTTTTCCATTTTGTTGTTGACATAAATTTCTATCATGTCGGTTGATGTAACGGACAGTGTCGCTTTGCAATAGCGGTCGGCGTCAATCGAAAAAGACAGCAACTGGATAGCTTTGTCGCGGTAAGGAATTTTAGTGTCGTAAGGAGCAAAAGGCAAGACAAATACTCCTGCCGTATCGGCTTTTAGAAAGTCTTTACTTTGAACCACGTTATCAAAATTGACGGTTGTTTTTAATAAATCCCTATGTTCAAACGTCTTTTTTTCGACATTCGTACTGTCAATCAGCGCCGGCATCGAAACCGGAATCAAAGGCGAAACTTTCACTTTTTCTATTCTAATCTCTTTTTGCGAAAATGTGTTGAAACAGAATAAAAAGCATAATGTGGAGATTGTTAATCGGAGCATAATATGTTAATTAATAAATTGAAACAAAGGTAGTGAAATAATTTGAATTACCCGGAGCCTTATTTGCTTCAAAGAATATTTACGTATATTTGCAGTATAATAAAACGAAGCATGATGCGAGCGCAACTTCAAAAGATGATTTAAGGCGGGAAGCACATTTCCGTTGAATTTAAGAAATGTAAAAAAGACAATATGATTATAAAAATCTCATGCGAGAACGATTATCTAATGGATATCCTGTACAAAAATCCGGATACCGATATTGGTTTGTACTTTAAACCATTGAAAAGCGGACAGATAGCAGGAAGCATTATTGATAAGCATCATTACGAAGCGGTTTTTCAGGACGAAAAATACAGTTATCTGCCTGAAGAAAGCAATCAGATTGATTATCAAAGCTATTGCTCGCCATTGGTAGCGCTGCATATCTGCAACGAACTGTTTTCCCATATCCTGAAAAGTCGAGACGAGTTTGCGCAAAAAGAAATCGCATGGCTCAATCGCACGCAGGGCGAGTTGGATACCGTCCCGTGCCGCATCGAAATTCCATCGTTTTACATTGATTCCAAGTGGTATCGCGGCGGGCGTTTCCTGCTAACCAAGTATTTTGAGGGAATGATTGTAGAAAAACAGTCGAGCCGAATTTTCAGCGTGGCGGTGACGGCGCCTACTATCTTTGAAGCTTTCAACCTGTTGTGCCTTGTTTCGCTGTTTACGCACACTACTAACGATTATGGGCTGTTTACCTTTATCGACGACAGTCTTGCACTAAAGTACGGACGTATCCTCACCAATATACGGAATGTGCCTTATTTTGTCTTTTACCTGTTCATTTTTAGGGCGGTAAAATCCGAAAAGCAGTATCAAGACCTCAAACCGGTGTTTGAAAAATATTTAGCGGACGAAGGCTTGCATGTCGATTTGAAGTGGCAAGGCGCCAAACAGCAACGAATGCAATTCATTACCGGACAATTGGATATGGACGTTCCAATTCTGGACATCGGTTGCGGCGATTTGGAATATTACAAAAAAATGATGAAACTCGGCTTCAAAAGCCAATATTATGCTATGGATAAAGACGAGCATATAGAAACGTTAAGCCGTAATATCGCCAAGCGTTACGAAGAAAATAATCTGACGTTTTTCAATTCATTAGACGAATTTAATTCACAGGACAAGCTGAATGTGATACTTACCGAAGTCATTGAGCACAACAGCGTTGATGAAGCCAAAGCGCTTATCAGGCAGGCGCTCGAATACAATGTAAACAAGATGATTATCACATCGCCTAACGTGGAGTTCAACCGGTTTTTCAATATGGAACGTGAATTGCGGCACGACGACCATATTTTTGAACTTACCGCTGCGGAGTTTCATGCTATGATTGACGAATGTACCACCGGAAAAGACTACAATGTGGAATATTTTTATCTGGGCGACAGTATCAACGGCATACAGCCTACGCAAGGCTGCATTATTTCTTTCTCATTATGTGGAATTTAAGGCAACTGAAAAACAGGATCGACTGGTTTTGCGAGAACAGAATCAATGCTTTTTCGCCTACGATTTCTCCGGCGCCAAAATCATTCCAGCGTAATGAAATTGAAAGTATTTACGAAGGCGTACTGTATTTTTTCGAGCATGGAGTTACCGAAATTGTTGTACAGCGGAAGTATATGGGTTCGTACTGCGATATTTATCTGCAAAAGAATCTTGACGAAACCTATTTTGTGTCGCGCAACGGCTATTTGGTGAACCATGTTGACCTTGACAAGGCAAAACAAGCTTGCTGCGACCTGCATTGCCGTTTCGACTGGACGAACCTGAAAACGGTCATCATTCAAAGCGAAATGATGCCTTGGAGCGCATTGGGAAAAAGTCTGATAGAAAATGAATTTATCGGATACCTGAATGTACATCAAAATCATTGTAACTATCTGGAACAATCCGATTTATATTCAAAAATTGCTAAGGCGAAACAATCGGAGCCCTACCGCCAATACATGGATTACAGAGCCGGACACAGCATGGAGGAAGTCAAGGAACATTTTCCTGCGCATATTGTTCGCCAGTACGAATCGCTGACCGCGTTCAGAGTTCTTGATTTGCCGGATTATCGAAAATATATCAATATTTATGAAGCGCAAATAAAGCATTTCGGGCAAACCGGCGATATCTATTTCAAGCCTTTCAATATCTATAAAAAGGTGTTCGACGACGGCTCGGAATCGTTGGTGAACGACAACATGAGTTACCGTGATATAAACGACGACGAATTTCTGAATCTGCCGACAGGCAACGAAGAAGAGATGAACCGTTCGGTTGAAAGGATTTACGAATGGTTTGCGCAACTCGAAGCTGAAAACGAGGAAGGCATCGTGATTAAGCCAAGGCAGGCGTTCATCAAAAACATTCCGCCGGCATTAAAAATAAGGAATAATCAATATTTGGTGATGATTTACGGCGTTGATTTCCAAACCAATTATGACCAAAGCCTTCAGAAAAGGAAAATCTCAAGGAAGTTGGAATGTTCCATCAACGACTGGATGCTGAATTGGGAAATGCTGAATGTGAAATATACAGATATTAATAAAGAAAATAGTCACTTGAAAAATCTGGTATTAGACCGTATCATGGGCGAACAGGTCGAATCAACGCTGGATATTAGATTATAAAGTTACCGTTTTATCAAATATCCCAAACACAGCCGACCCGGAACCCGACATACTTGCATAAAGCGCTCCTTCGGCATATAATCGTTGCTTAATTTCTCCTATTTCGGGGTATCGGGCGAAAACTCCGGATTCAAAGTCGTTGATTAAATGGTTCTTCCATTCGTTTACCGGCAAGTTGATAATTTCTTTCAAAGAAACCGCCGGTTGTTGAGGCTTTACTTGAGCGTATGCGTCTTTTGTAGATACGGAAACGTCAGGTTTCACTATAACAAGACGATAACCTTGTAGAGAAACGTTTACCGGCGAAAAAACACTTCCGGTTCCTTCGGCAAAAACAGGCTGGTTTTGAATAAAGAACGGGCAATCGGCGCCAATTTGCAGTGCGTATTCTTCCATTTGTTCGACGGATAATTTCAAGCCGGCGAAATCGTTAAGCAGCTTAATCATGAAAGCGGCATCGGACGACCCGCCGCCTAAGCCTGCGCCGGCGGGAATTTCCTTTCGCAGATAAATCGCTATTTCCGGCAAGTCGTAGTCTTTTTTCAAAAGATTATAGGCTTTTAGTACCAAATTATCTTCCGGTTTCCCTTCAATCGGAATACCGGTTTGAGTAAAGGTAGTTTTTCCTCCCGCTGCAGGAACGATTTCCAACGCATCACACAGATTAACAGGATAAAAGACAGTTTCTAAGTTATGGTAACCGTCCGCTCGTTTGGAAATAATGTGGAGCCCTAAATTTATTTTTGCGTTGGGGAAACAAATCATATAATAATATCTTCTACAAAATTACAAAATATCTCTCAAAAAGAAAATTTTTATTCACCAAAAGAAATTTTTTTCTTAAATTTGAACCTTTAAGTTGCATTCAGTCATTGAATCTACCGGTTTGATTTATTGTTCTCGCTTGGAAATACCCAAATTTTCATGTAAATTTGCACATTATTAAATATATCTTCGATGAGTCAAACTTCTTTGTTAGAAAAATTAGACGCTTTAGTCATTCGTTTTGAGGAAATCGGCAGATTGATTGCCGACCCCGACGTCATTTCAGACCAAAAACGCTACGTAAAGCTGAACAAAGAATACCGCGATTTGGAAAAGATTGTCGCTGCAAGAAACGAATATAAACAGGTTCTTACCGGTATTGAAGAGTCAAAATCAATTCTTGAAAATGATTCTGATACCGATATGCGGGAAATTGCCAAAGAAGAACTGGAGGCTTGCACCCTACGTTTACCTGACTTGGAAGAAGAAATCAAACTTTTGCTGATTCCCGCCGACCCGCAGGACGGGAAAAACGCTATCATGGAAATTCGCGGCGGAACAGGAGGCGACGAGGCTGCTATTTTCGCCGGCGACCTGTTCAAGATGTATTCCAAATATTGCGAATCCAAAGGTTGGCAGATGGAAATAACAACTGTCAGCGAAGGAACTGCCGGCGGATACAAAGAAATTATTTTTACCGTCGCCGGCGAAAATGTATATGGTACGCTCAAATATGAATCCGGCGTACATCGCGTGCAGCGGGTGCCTCAAACCGAAACGCAGGGCAGAATACATACTTCTGCGGCTACGGTAGCCGTACTTCCCGAAGCCGAAGAGGTAGATGTGGAAATCAATCCCGCCGATTTGGAATACCAGACGGCGCGTTCCAGCGGCGCCGGCGGACAGAATGTCAACAAGGTGGAAACGAAAGTACAGCTCACGCATAAGCCTACCGGCATTATGGTGCAGTGTCAGGTAGCACGTTCGCAGTTGGCAAACAAGGAAATGGCTTTGCAAATGCTTCGCAGTAAACTGTATGATATAAAATTACAGGAACATTTGTCGTCAATCGCCTCGAAGCGGAAAACAATGGTTTCGACCGGCGACCGCTCGGCAAAAATCCGGACTTATAATTATCCACAGGGACGAATGACCGACCACCGGATTAATTATACAATGTACAACCTTCCGGCATTTGTCGGCGGAGATATTCAGGGAGTGATTGACCAATTGATTGTGGCGGAGAATGCAGAACGGCTGAAAGAAAGTGAATTATAAAATATGTCAAAACAAGAATTATTCAATAACATTATCCGAAAACAATCCTTCCTTTGCGTAGGATTAGACACGGACATACAGAAAATTCCTCCGCATTTATTGCAGGAAGACGATCCTGTTTTTGCTTTTAATGAAGCAATTATAGATGCAACACAGGCTTATTGCGTAGCTTACAAACTTAATCTGGCATTCTACGAAACGCTTGGCGTGAGAGGACAGATCGCTTTAGAAAAAACCGCAGCCTACATTCGCCGAAAATATCCCGACCGGTTTATCATCGCCGACGCTAAACGCGGAGATATTGGCAATACTTCCGAGATGTACGCCCGCGCATTTTTTGAATCCACCGGTTTCGATGCAGTGACGGTTGCGCCGTATATGGGCGAAGACAGCGTGAAACCTTTTCTTGTCTATCCTGAGAAATGGGTGATTTTGCTGGCGCTGACGTCCAACAAAGGCTCGCAGGATTTCCAGCTGACGACAGACGCGCAAGGCGAACGATTGTTTGAAAAAGTTTTGAAAAAATCGCAGGAATGGGCAAGCGATGAACAAATGATGTACGTCGTTGGCGCAACGCAAGCGAAAATGCTGGAAGAAATCCGGAAAATTGTCCCCAATCATTTCCTTTTGGTTCCGGGCGTAGGAGCGCAGGGCGGCAGTCTGGAAGAAGTGGCGCGTTACGGTCTGAATTCTCAATGCGGATTACTTGTCAACTCATCTCGCCAGATTATTTATGCCGATTCGACGGAACGATTTGCGGAAGCAGCCCGTCGGGAAGCGCAGAAATTACAGGAAGAAATGTCAAAATACCTCCAATGGATACCAAACGTAAAATAATCAACGACCCTGTTTTTGGATTTATCAATATTCCGGACGAATTTATATTCCGGATTATTAATCATTCGTATGTCCAACGGCTGAATCGAATCCGACAGTTGGGACTGGCTTTTTATGTCTATCCGGGAGCCGTACACACCCGCTTCCATCATTCGTTGGGCGCTATGCACCTGATGTCGGAAGCGCTCAGCCAGTTGCAATCAAACGGTCATTCCATTTCCGAAGAAGAAAAATCCGCAGCCATGGCATGTATCTTGATGCACGACATCGGACACGGTCCTTTTTCCCATGCCTTGGAAAATACGCTGGTAAGCGGAATCCACCACGAAGATATTTCGTTACTCCTGATGAACCGAATGAATCAGGATATGGACGGAAAACTGGATTCGGCGATTGATATTTTTAAGGACGTTTATCCGAAACGCTTTTTGCATCAGTTGGTCAGTGGACAATTAGATGTTGACCGACTGGACTATTTGCGCCGCGACAGTTTCTTTACCGGCGTCACGGAAGGCAACATCGGCTCGGCGCGAATCATCAAGATGCTTAATTTGAAAAACGATAAGCTGGTGATTGAAGCCAAAGGCATCTACTCCATCGAAAATTTTCTGATGGCACGCCGCTTGATGTATTGGCAGGTTTATTTGCATAAAACAGCGGTCGCTGCCGAAAACATGATGATAAACACATTGCGGAGGGCAAAGTACTTGGCTTCACAAGGCATGGCGTTGAATGTCACTCCGGCGCTGCATTATTTTTTATATAATCAGGTTGACAAATCTACTTTTGAAAGTAATCCGGAAGCGTTGGATTTTTATGTTGAATTAGACGACAATGATATTTGGTGTGCGCTTAAAGCTTGGGCGAAACACTCCGACAAGGTACTGTCGCTGCTAAGTCAGGGATTACTGAATCGAACGCTGTTTAAGGTAGAAATGAGTTCGACGCCTGTTTCTCCGGACATTATCACGGAAAAGGCGGCGATGTATGCGCGAACTTACCATTTGTCACCCGAAGATGCCTCTTATTTACTCTCAACCAGCGCAATTACTACCGATATGTATCGTGAAGAAGATGATAATATTGCTATTTTATATAAAGACGGAACAATCAAAGATATTTCAGAAGCATCGGATATGCTTAATATTCAATTACTTTCAAAAAAAGTTATGAAGTATTACCTCTGTTTTTTGCGAGATTCAAAATAATTTCCGTACTTTGTGCCAATTTTTTAACAAAGAATTCACATAACATGGAGCTGAGCGCTAAACAAATTGCCGGCATTCTAAAAGGAAAAGTCGAAGGAAACGAACAGATTACGGTTGACGGTTTCTCGAAAATTGAAGAAGGAAAGCCCGGAACTCTAACTTTCTTAGCTAATCCTAAATATACCTATCATATCTACGAAACCGAAGCGAGTATTGCTTTGGTTAATGCAGATTTTTCACCCGAAAAAGAACTTCCGGAAACGTTGACGTTAATTCGCGTGCCGGACGCCTATCATGCGTTGGCTACGCTGTTTGCATTGGTTGAACAATCGAAGCCGAAAAAGTCAGGCATCGAGTCGCCGGTTTTCATCAGTCCTTCCGCTTCTTTTCCGCAAGACGAAATATACATCGGCGCTTTTTCTTATATCGGAGAAAATGTCAGAATAGGAAAAAACGTTGCCATCTATCCGCAGTCGTATATTGGCGATGATGTGGTTATTGGCGATGATACAATTATTTATGCCGGGGTAAAACTATATGCCGGATGCCGGATTGGACAGCGTTGCATCGTCCATGCGGGAGCGGTCGTCGGTTCTGACGGATTCGGATTTGCCAAAGAAGGAGACTCCTACAAGAAAATTCCTCAATTGGGAAATGTTGTTATCGAAGACGATGTAGAAGTCGGCGCCAACACAACTATCGACCGCGCGGTAATGGAATCGACTTTCATACGTCGGGGCGTGAAATTGGATAATTTGATTCAAGTCGCTCATAATGTTGAAATTGGAGAGAATACAGGCATCGCGGCACAGACAGGAATTTCCGGTTCAACCAAAATAGGAAAAAATTGCATGATTGCCGGACAGGTAGGCTTGGGAGGTCACATCACAATTGGCGATAACACGAACATTGGCGCTCAATCAGGAATAATCAGCAATATCGAATCGGGAAGAAATATAATGGGCGCTCCTGCTATTGACATGAAGAATTTCTTCCGTTCGAGCATCATTTTCCCGAAATTACCGGATATTTACAGAAATTATAATCAAATGCAAAAAGAAATTGATGCACTGAAAAAAGAAATAAACAAAGAAAAATCCGAATAAAAATAAATATGAAACAATGTACTTTGAAAGAAAGTTTTTCGCTGAAAGGGAAAGGATTACATACAGGCTTGGATATTGAAATCAAGTTTAATCCCGCACCTGAAAATCATGGTTATAAAGTCAAACGGGTTGATTTGCCGGAACAGCCGGTAATAGAAGCCTTAGCCGAAAATGTGGTAAACACCAATCGCGGAACGGTCTTATCCAAAAATGAAGTCCATATTTCAACGGTAGAACATGCTTTGGCTGCTTTATATGCTTATGAAATAGATAATTGCTTAATCGAAGTCAACGCTCCCGAATTTCCGATTTTAGACGGAAGCGCTATTATTTATGCAAACGAAATTGAGCGTGCAGGCAAAAAAGAACAGGACGTAGAGCGCGATTATTACATCGTTAAAAATAAAATTGAAGTAAAAGACCCCGATACCGGTTCGCATATTGTTATACTTCCGGACGATGAATTCAGGGTGAATGTACAGATAACTTTCGATTCAATCTTTCTTGATAATCAATATGCTACATTGGAACATCTGAAAGATTTCAAAAAAGAGATAGCCGCTTGCCGAACCTTTGTTTTTGTCCGCGAAATTGAACCTTTGTTACAACGCGGCTTAATTAAAGGAGGCGATTTGGACAATGCTATCGTTATTTATGAGCGGCAAATCAGTCAGGAATCGCTGGATAAATTAGCCGACACGATGGGCGTCGCTCATAAAAATGCCTCCGAACTCGGATACATTATGAACAAACCGTTGGTTTTTACGAATGAACCCGCGCGGCATAAACTGTTAGACGTTATCGGCGACATCGCCTTGATAGGTAAACCGATTTTGGGACGAATTTTAGCTACCTGCCCCGGACATAGAATCAATAATCAATTTGCCCGCATTATCCGTAAAGACATCAAATTGAATGAAGTACAAGCGCCGCTGTACAATCCGAATATTCCTCCCGTATTAGACATCAACAGGATAAAAGAATTGCTTCCACATCGTTATCCCTTTCTTTTTGTGGAAAAAATTATTGAATTAGGAAGCAAGCACATTATCGGGGTCAAGAATGTCTCGGTCAACGAGCCTTTTTTTCAGGGGCACTTTCCGGAAGAACCGGTGATGCCGGGCGTTTTACTGGTAGAAGCAATGGCGCAAACTGCCGGTTTATTGGTATTGAATGCTTTGCAAGAACCTCAAAAATACTCTACTTATTTTTTAAAAATTGATAATGTGAAGTTCCGGCAGAAAGTTGTTCCGGGCGATACGTTGATTTTCCGTGTAGAATTTGTATCCGAAATTCGCAGAGGAATTGCCGAAGTCAAAGCCTATTGTTTTGTGGGAGAAAAAATTGTGTGTGAAGCCGAATTAATGGCTCAAGTGGTTAAAAATAAACAACTATAAATATGAATCAACAACTAATGTCTAACATACATCCGGATGCTGTAATTGGTAAAAACGTAACTGTGAGTCCGTTTGTTACAATTGAAAAAAATGTAATCATCGGTGATAACACTTATATCTATCCGAATGTAGTAATTATGAACGGCGCTCGAATCGGAAAAAACTGCCGGATATTTCCGGGCGCTGTAATTGCAGCAATTCCTCAGGATTTAAAATTCCGTGGGGAAGAAACAACAGCCGAAATCGGCGACAATACGACTATCAGGGAGTGTGCGACAGTCAACAGGGGAACCGCAGCCAAAGGTAAAACCATCATAGGAAACGATTGTCTGTTAATGGCTTATACTCATGTGGCGCATGATTGCTCGTTAGGCGATTTCGTGATTTTGGGGAATGCAACCCAGTTAGCAGGAGAAGTGGAAATAGGCGATTACGCTATTTTGAGCGGAGGCTCGCTGGTGCATCAGTTCTCCAAACTTGGGACGCACGCCATGGTTCAGGGAGGTTCAAAGGTAAACAAAGATGTTCCGCCCTATATCATTGTCGGTCGTGAACCTATTACGTATTATGGCATAAATATTGTAGGATTACGGAGGAGAGGATTTGATAACGAAAAAATTTCAGCCATTCAAGAGATTTATCGTGTTTTATATCAATCAGGTATGAATAATAAAGAAGCGGTGAAATGTATTGAAGAAAATGTTCCGGCATCAAAAGA
>Ga0123357_10001052_pt1 | contig 28362 bp, 20 predicted proteins | sample TergutEmb28metaG_FD_89873 | JGI IMG/M metagenome (GOLD analysis project Ga0123357, IMG submission 89873) | Embiratermes neotenicus P4 segment gut microbial communities from Petit-Saut dam, French Guiana - Emb289 P4 | ecosystem: Host-associated > Arthropoda: Insects > Digestive system > Gut ...
GACATAGCCTGCCGTCCCACGGAAATATGTTTTCCTGAACCCATTTCAATTCGCCGACTTCTATATCTGCCCCGATTTCTTCCTTGAATTCACGGATTAAAGTTTCCGCATTCGTTTCTCCAAATGCAACTTGACCTCCAAGGAAAGCATAATCATCGCAGTTATTAGGCTTTTGCAGCAAAACTTTATCTTCGTGGACGAGAATCCCTGCCGGTCGATAACTAAATATATATTCGTCTGTACTATATGAAATATCCCTCATGTGTTAACCCTCAATATATGATAAATCATTGAGCCGTTGTATAATACGCTCGCCGTTATCTGTTATCTTGAAAAAAGAAACGCTGCCAGCCGAACCAATTTTGCGGTCACAGACATTAAAACCAAGCAAACCTTGATGCCAAACTGCCAATGCGCCGCCGTGCGAAACGAGTATGATATTGTCCGTTTCGTCCGCGATAATATCACGACAAACGGATTCAACCCGATCCCACAACTCACGCCATGTTTCCGCTCCATGAAATTCAGGTTCATCTATGGAATTTATGGACAACCTGTTCTCCCTCGCCCATTGCTTGCTTTTGCCTATTGCTTCGCCAAAATTAATTTCGCGGAGCTTTTCACGGTATTCAACCTCAACACCCATATATCGTGCAAGCGGTGCTGCCGTTTGTTTTGCGCGTATCAAATCGGACGAATAGATTTTATATGCTTGCCCTCCCGATATTAATTCAGCATACAATTTTCGCCCGATGTTTTCAGCGTGCTCTTTACCTAAATCGGTCAATTCCCAATCCGTCCACGAGCCCATCATACCATTTGTGTGTTGAACTGATTGCGTGTGCTGTATGGTAATGATATTTTTCACTTATATTTCCTCCAATCACGTAATCCATTCGTACTTTTCTATAATTAATTATTTAGAATAGTCTTGAACGATTTTCGCCATATCCTGCGCATAAACCGCCCATATTTCCTTTATTTGCGCTTCCATTTCAGGCGGCGATTCTTTTTCATAATGGTAATAGCCAAAATTTCCTCCCGGATGTGTGTCTGTCAAGGTAAAACCGACTTTTTCAAAAGCATGGACGGAAGCAATGTTGCCCAAATCAATACCCGCGTCAAATACATACTTTTCATGCCCGATTATTTCTTTTGTGTGTTCTATCAATTCTTTTATTACCTTAACACAATATCCTTGATTTCGCAATGCAGGATTTACGACGATAGGATTTACCGCCAGCGGATATTTTTCGCCGCTAAACAGGAAAACAATGGCGATAATTTTATCGTCTTCCAGTACAACTTTACAAAAATATGTTTCGTTATGGACGTAATCGGTTTCGGTAAGATAATATAAATGGTCAGCTTTTATACTTTCGTCGATTGCATATTTTAACGTTAATTCGTCACTGCTCCATATTTCTGTTTCGGCTTCGTAAAACTCGCAGTAATCCACCCATTTGAATTTCATGACTGTTCCCCATATAAATTATAATAATGTTTCGCTATATTCTCTGTGTTTTCATGCCAATCTATTGTTCCGTCGATACAGATTACAGGGCAAGTAAGAGTTTCTGCCCATTGGTCTATTTTTGATAATGGACGCAAAACCACGAAATCATGGAATTTTAATGTCTGCTCATACATATCCCCGCCATCACGGACACGGTTTCCGAATTTGCTATATTCACGCTGTTTTATTCGCTCCATACGAAATTCAAGCGGTGCTGAGAGATGTACGCCAAGTTTATACATGGACGTGATTTTTTCGCCGAAATCCCCGATACAAGCAGAGATGACAAACGAACCGTATTCCTCAATATCGGCGAGAATTAATTTCAAGCATTCGTCGTTTGAACGCGATTCGGTGTAGGGTATTTCAGATTTTATAAAACAATAATCCTCATGGTCGATATGCTTAAAATTAAGAATACGCGCCAATTCGCGTCCAAGTGTAGTTTTGCCGCTTCCGTTTGCTCCGAATACAATTATGCCGTGTACCATAGTTTAACCCTCTTATCGCCTATACTTATAAAAACTTTTTGGTTATATCAAACAAAATTTCATATATTAACATGAAAGTCTTTGAGATACCACGACGGAGCGGAATCTCCCATTTCATTGAAACGAAGTACGATATTCTCAAACCATTTTATACATTCATTCCGGTCGCCGCTGTGGCTTTCACCTATATCATGAACGGCGGCAAGAGCGTGGAACGCATAGTAATATTTAAGTATCTTGTAGAATTCATGCGGTGGGTTTCCGCCGAAATGTCCTTTGAACATGGCTGTGAAAAAATGCGCATAAAAAGGTTTTCCTCCTCCCAAGGGAAATGTCATGCCAAGCTCAAACCACGGGTCGCCGTAATTTTCGATACCATTATTAAAATCTATCGCGGCGATTTCACCGCTCGGAAGTCTAATCAGATTGGCAACCCAGAAATCGCCGTGTATGAATGTCTGCGGACGGGAGTTGAGTATCCCCGCGTTTTCGTTCAGATAATTTATGATCGGTTCTACATTCGGAGATTTAAAATCATGGGTGTTATAGTATTCGATATTGCCTCTTATCATGCGGCGCAGTCTTACGCCCCACGGCTCGGCATTTTCAGGCGCGGGCAGTGTGTGGATTTTACGCAGAAGTTCGCCGGATTTTATGCCGATTTCATATTGCTCAATTTCCCCTAACTGCGGCAGAATCGAATGAATATCCCCGCCGTCGAGCCAGCTCGACAGAGAGTAAACACTTTTGCCGTCATCACACAATCCAAATTCGATTGGCTGGGAAGTCAAAATGCCGTGATTATATACACGCCCCATTATATCGTACTCAGCTTTTTTACAGTCGTATTCCGCTATGTCGGAAACGCGCAAAAGCAAGCTTTGACCATCAATGGTTTCAACACAGTATTTTTTATCTTCCGAAAAGCCTTTTGTGATTGGCTCGGTTTTTACTATTGTATCATATATTTTTTTGTCCGACATCGTGCTTCCCCTTGATTTATAAATATTTTATGTTTCAATTATACCTGAATTTTGCGCAGTATTAAATAGATTTTTGTAAATTTTACGTCTCTGTGATAGACGTTTTTCAGATGTTCATATTTTTGTGGTAATATAAATCAAAATATAATCATGGAGAAAACTATTATGTCTGATAAAATAACCAGTGATGTCGGAATGGGCAAATTCATAAGCCTGATTCTGCGGCACAAACCCGAAACCGCAGGTATTTCGCTGAACGAACACGGCTGGGCTGACGTGAGCGAGCTGATTGCCGGCATACGCAAATCCGGCAAATACATAGATATGGTTATGCTCGAGCGCATCGTCGCGGAGAACAACAAACAGCGGTACAGTTTCAACGACGACCGCACGAAAATACGTGCGAATCAGGGGCATTCTATACCCGTCGATATAGAATTGCCCGCCGCCAGTCCCCCCGATGTGTTATATCACGGCACGGCTACACGGTTTCTCGACAGCATACGGGAGAAGGGCATTTTGCGGCAGAACCGGCAGTATGTGCATTTGTCGTCCGACGTCAGGACAGCGTTGGATGTTGGCAAGCGTCACGGGAAAGCGGTAGTGTTGCCGATAAACGCGAAAAAGATGGCTGAGGACGGGTATGTTTTTTATCTGTCGGTGAACAAAGTGTGGCTGTGCAACGATATTGCGTGGAAATACGTCAAAGAGAACGAGATTATCAATCAAGGAGAGATATAATATGCAGAAAACGGAAGATATATTCACGCCGGAAAGTCAGGGGATACCGTCAGCCTCCATAACCGCAATGGTTGACGAATTTGAAAACCGTGATTTACAGGTCACAAGTTTTGTGCTTCTGCGGAATGGAAAAACTGTCGCAAAATTTTGTAAACCACCGTATGAAATGGACTGCGTTCAGCTGTGGTACTCGGTTACGAAATCTTTTACGGGAATCGGAGTAGGAATCGCCTGCGACAAGGGACTGCTTGATTTGGAAGACCTTGTAATCAGCTTCTTCTCTGATAAATTGCCGCAGACAATATCTGAAAATTTGGGCAAACTGCGGGTGCGTGATCTTTTATCTATGGCGAGCGGCATACATGACAACACATATGGACTACTCTATTCGCAGGAGGACTGGGTAAGAGCGTTTCTGGCGCAGGATTTCCCGCACGAGCCGGGCACATATTACCGTTATACCACACACGGCTCGCATATGTTTGCGGCGATTGTAGAACGTGTTTCGGGGCAAAGTTTTCACGATTTTATAAAGACAAACCTGTTCGAGCCGCTTGATATTCATCAGTCCACATGGGAAGTATGTTTGCAAGGCATCACGGCAGGAGGAATGGGGCTTGGGCTGACGGTTGAATCAGTCGCTAAGTTCGCACAGATGATAGCTGACAAAGGCGTATATAAAGGCAAGCGGATTGTTTCTGAAAGATACCTAAATGTCGCAATGACGGAGCAAAGTGATAATCGATTATTTGAAAAAGAAAAGCATTCGCACACAAACGGCTACGGATTTCATATGGAGATTGACTTAGACGGCAGCGTGTTTCACCCCGGTTCATTCGGGCAGTTGTGGTACGCCTGTCCACAAAAAAATATCGCCGTTGCGCTGACTTCGCGGCGTAAAAATACAGATACAGATGCTGTCATTGATTTGCTTCAGGAAAAGATTATAGAACCGGCGCGTGACGAAATATTGCCTGTAAACGGCGAATATGAGAAAATGAGAGAGAAACTCGAATCATTGGCGTATCCTGTTCCGGCTTTCGGCGATATTCCGAAAAACGCGCCTCATCTTGACGAGAAAGTCTATTCTGTTGCGGATAATCCTCACGGACTTATCTCGATTCGGTTTGTGCAGAAAGAAAAATATAATCTAAATATGCGCTTAAAATACAGTGACAGACCTGCCAGTTCCATTAATTTTGATTTCCGCAAGTCTGTTCACAGTCGTGATACTTTCGTCAAAGATATACAGTTTCACGAGCAAAAATATGTTTCATTCGCAGCATGGGACACCGAGAACACACTCGTTTTGACTGTATTTTATATCGAAACGCCATATGAAGTGACATACAGAGTTGGTTTTGACGGTGCGAATATAACTGTCGATTTTCATATGAACGTATCGTTAAATATACAGGATTTCGTATGCGCCGGATTTTTAGAAAGTTAAAATTTGACGATAATCTGTTTGACCGCCGCCGTTGTAATTATTTTATTTGTTTGATGAGAACAATTTATCATTTTTATTTAATTTCCGCGAGTTTCCGCAGAATCGTTTTTGCCTGCGTCCAAAGCTCGTCGTAATGCCCGCGCAGTTCCTCAAGGTCTTTTCGATAAATATTGCTTGTTTCATTGGCACGGTGCGCTATCTGATTGATGTTGTTAGTCGCATTCGAGAGCAAGCGTACCATTTCTTTTACGCTGTCAAACTCGACATGAATCACACGCCCGTCAACCGCCATTTTGAGCATATATGCCCGCAGGCTTTTTATGCCCGTCTGCGCCATGCGACGCTCTATCATCTCACGCTCCTGCTCCGTGACGCAAAAACTCATATAATGACTTCGTTTTCGGTTTTTTATTTTCTGTTTTTCTATTGTATTTTCCACTGGCATTACTCCCATTATAAAATATAGACGGCGGGATTTCTCGCCCGCCGCCGTATTGTACTCATGATATATCGCGTTCCGACGATTTCCTGCCGGAAACGCTGTTGTATTTACCGCCGTCGAAATTTTCTATCCGCTCTAAAATGGACGGTTTCATACTCTTTTCTGATACTTTCGGTGGTTCGTATTCACCTTCATACTCGCTGTCAGTTTCAGTATCAGTTTCAACAGCGTTTTCCGTCCGGCTATCTGTATCGTTCATAACGTCAAAACCGCCGTCGCCGTCGATATTCAGATCCGCGTTCAGCAGAGCGAGACGCGCCTCTTTTTCGGCGAGTTCTGATTCCTGCACGAATGGCTTTTCGAGTTCCTGCTTCGCCGCCTCCTGCTGTGAAAGCAAACCGTCAAGCTGTGACTGCGCACTTTCCAAGCGTTTAGGCAGATCGGCAAGTGTGTTGTTGATACGGGTGATGTTACCGAAAGCGTCGGTACCGAGGTCAAGTTGATACGTCATGTTTCCGCGTAAGTGCAGTTTGAACAGATTACCGTAGCTCTCGTACTGCACCGACATCTGAAATCCCATATATTCGCCGACATTTACTTCGGTTCTGTCCCTGATGTTTTTGCAGGTTTCGAGCAGAGCTTTCGCGGCGGGTTCCTTGTCTCTGTACTCTACGCCGTTTACCATCATGCCGGGAAATTTCAATGAAGCAGATACCGCGCCGCCCGTCATAGATTCCTGAACCGCAGTCAGCTTTTCACTATGTGAATTGTACAGTATAATATCTTTTTCCATGCCCGCAATACGCTCTCTGAAAGATATGATTTTTTCCGGGTAACCGCGCAGCAGTTCATCTTCCAAGCGGTAGTGCTGGCTCTGGTGGTCTGCTTTGAGCATACGCAGTTTCGCGACTTCAACGTCGAGGTTCATTTTTTCTGCGATGAGTGGGTTACCCGCGCAGAGAGCTTTGATTTCGGCGTAAGATAACGCGGTTTCGTCCACATCTTCGCACGATCGGACGGGCGATTTCGACGACATAATCTGCGCTATGAATTCCTGCTTTTTTTGCACGGTCTGCCAGAGATAACTATCGAACGTGCCGCTTGTCGCATACCTATATATCTGCACTTCAGCATTTTTGTTGCCCTGACGCACTATACGCCCAGCACGTTGCTCCAGGTCAGCCGGTCGCCACGGACAGTCTGCATCATGGACTGCGATGAGCTTGTCCTGTACGTTTGTTCCGCTCCCCATCTTGAATGTTGAGCCGAACAGTACGCGCACTCTGCCCTGACGAACCTTAGTGAATAACTCTTTTTTCTTAGCTTCGGTGTCTGCGTCGTGTATGAAAGCTACCTCATTTTCCGGTATGCCTCGTTCGATGAGTTTCGTCCTCATATCGTCATAAACATTGAATCTGCCGTCGCTATTAGGTGTCGAAAAGTCACAGAATACGAGCTGGGTCAGCCTATCGGTTTTTGTATCGCTCCAGATGTCGAAAACCCTGTCCGTGCAGGCGTTGACTTTACTGCCCTCGAAATCGGGCAGTAGCGGGTTCATCAGGCGTTGGTCGAGTCCGATTTTCCGCCCGTCTGTCGTGATCCGCAACATATTGTCGATGGTTGGCTCAACGAGCCGTGCGTGAACTGCGGCGGCGCGGTCAGACAGTTCCTGCACCATCTCTTTCTGCAACTCCGACGGCTCTACGATTATGTTCTCATATTTCGCTTCCGGTACAGGCAGATTGAGCATATCTGCGGTTTGAATGTCGGCAACTTGTTTGAAAAGGCACATAAGTTCAGGCAAATTGTGAAATTTTGCGAAACGGGTTCTTGCTCTATATCCCGTACCTTCCGGCGCGAGTTCGATGGATGTCTGCGTTTCGCCGAATATACTCGCCCAACAGTCGAAATGTAACAGATTTTTTGCCGTAAGTGTGTCGTACTGCAAATATCTCTGCATTGTATATAATTCGGTAATGCTGTTGCTGATCGGAGTACCGGTAGCAAAGATAATGCCCCTGTTGTCCGTAAGTTCGTCCATATACCTGCACTTCATGAATAAATCCGATGATTTTTGCGCTTCTGACGTTGATAAGCCCGCTACATTGCGCATTTTTGTGTACAAAAACAGATTTTTAGTTCTGTTTTGTCAAGGGTATTTCGGATAGTTATTTTGTAAATAATTTATAGCAGAGCGTATCAATGCACGAAAATTAAAGGATTTTGTAAAAATTTAAAATTTCCAATATTTCTCTTGATTTTTAAAATAAAATATGACATAATATTTAAAGAAAAATTTTTATTAAAAATAATATATAATATCGAAAGTGTTTATTTATCTTCAATCTTAATATATTGAGTGAGTAATGAGAGAAAAAAGTTATGCAGATGGACTATAAATCTGATAAATCATATCGGTTGCTTAAAATGAATGAACAACTTACACATGGCGAGGTTCTGCGAAAAGATACTCTGATTTCGGCATTCGACGTAACATCTAAAACAATACAACGCGACCTCGAAAGTTTGCGCTTTTATCTTAGTGAGACTGGGAAAGGCGAACTGAAATATGACCGTAAAAATGATTGTTATAGGCTTGAACGGATAAGCGGTGGTAATCTGACCGCAAAAGAAATATTTGCAGTATGTAAAATACTTATAGAGAGCCGTGCATTCAATAAGGAAGAATTTGATGGGCTAATTGAAAAGTTGTTGCTTCAACTCTCAATAGAACAAAGAATCAATGTAGAAACCCGAATCGGAAATGAGCGAGTTAATTATCTGCCGTTAATGCACGGGAAATTACTTATTAATACATTGTGGACGCTTGCAAATCTCATAACAGAGCAAAAACTCACAAAAATATGGTATATTCGTCAAGACAAAATGTCAAAAGCGCACCTTATAAAACCTGTGGGTATTATGTTCTCGGAATTTTACTTTTATTTAATTGCCTGGCTTGCAAATGACAGCAAAGATTTTTATACAGTATTCCGCGTTGATAGGATAACTGATATAGAAATAAAAGATAAGAAATTTAAAATACCGTATACTGAACGGTTTAGCGAGGTAGAATTCCGAAAGCGGGTGCAATTTATGTATCCCGGTAAGATAAAGCGTGTTAAATTCGTTTACAGAGGTCCAAGTATAGAAGCGGTGCTTGACCGATTACCTACAGCGCAAATTATTGGTAAACAGGTCAATGAGAGCGTGACGATTATCGCCGAAAGCTATGGCAACGGTATAGATATATGGTTGAAAAGTCAAGGTGAGTGGGTTGAAATAGTCGAGTAAAAGGACAAATGTTGTCTATGGTGATATGGTATAATGGTTAACATCAAATCTAAAGTAAGGAGTTGAAATTAAATGGTTGTCGATTACAAATCGCGCAAAAACGAAGTTTTAGCCTCATATAATATAACTGAGGAACTGGTAACGGTGCTAAGAGATAATGCCCAAAAAGTAGGGCTACCTAATCCTTTGGAGCGGGTAGATTCATTGCTGTCTGATATTCGTAGTAAAGCAAAAAAGGTTCGTGCCGACCGCTTTTGCCTTATGGTTGCGGGCGAATCAAAGAGCGGAAAGTCTACATTTATAAACGCTTATCTCGGTGTTGAATTATTACCTATGGACGTTAAGCAATGCACGAGTGCTATAGTCGAAATTAAGAACGGAAAAGAATTTTATGTTCGGGCTACTTATGCGGACGGACGCAAACAAGAAATTAGAGGTGATGAAGACGCTCGTGACTTTTTAAAAAAGAATGCTTCTTTAGATGACGAATATAGAGACATCCCTGTACCCACAATTAACAATGAGATTCTCGTTAAATCCGGCTTGAAAGCAAAAACGAGGAGTACAGAAATTAACATCTTAAAAGATGAAATTGAAGCATTGTTGAAGTCACCCGAAGTCCAAGAAGCAAATATTCATAAAAATACTCCTACCGAGTACAATCGCAAAATCCGTGAATACATAGACCGAAATAAAAATAACTGGCAAAATATAGTCACCAAGATAGATGTTTTTTTCCCGTTTGGCGAGGAAATGCATGGAATAGAAATAATCGACAGCCCCGGATTATTCGTTCGCGGCGGCGTTTCTGAGATTACCGCCCGTTACATTGAGAGTGCGGATGCCATTATATTTCTTAAACCTGTATCAGGACAAGCGTTAGAATCAACACAATTTAACCAGTTTATGCGTAATGCAAGTGTAGAGCGAAACAAGAACGCGCTGTTTCTTGTGTTGACACGTGCCACTAACGTCACATCTGCTGATTTGCGTCGGTTGGAAGATGAAGCTTATAAACAATTCAGCAACTTAGACAAAAACAATATTATTCTCGTTGACAGCAAAGCCGAACTCTACGCCAAAAAGTTGTCTGCTATAGAAGATGTCGAGGCTGAGTTGCGTAGATTGAATCAAACTGGCACACTCGACGATTTTGTCGTAAAAGCGTATAGCGATACAAGCGGTCTTTTCGGCAGCGGAGATAAGAGCGATTTTATTAAGGCTCTCCGTGATAAGTCGAGGTTTGAGCAAATTTATAACGCTTTGGAGATGTTTGGTAGAAAGGCTCATTATATTTTGCTCGGAGCGTTGCTTGACGCCATCTGTAGCCTTTATATTAAACTTTATAGCGACTTAAATACACAGATAGATATGTTCCGTCAAAAAGCGGAAGACCCGTCGGAACTGGCAAAGAAAATCGCAAAAGTTAAACAAGAACTTGATGACATTAATAATAAAATGTACAAAGGCGTTGACGAAGTGGTGCGTCGATTTCGAGGAGACGATGGAATAATACGAACAACCGCTGACAAAGCTGTAGTTGATTTTAAATCCGAAATTTCAGGTATAAATTCCAGTTCTGAAGGCTCATTCGATGAACTTGAAAAACGATCGATTTTTAAAATGGATAAATTTTCAGAACTTTCTGCATCTCTCCAAAATGGGATTATTTTAGAATGTGACAAGGCATTGATTACACTTAGCGATAAAAGCACTATTCCTTTTGAATCGCTTAAACCGAATTTTACCGAAACTACATTTGCAGAAATACGCAAATCAACCGAATCAAAAGCACACGAAAATTATTCGTACGAAACAGGCTGGGGTACTTTCAAGGAGTCACATTCGAGTTCGAGATATGTCCAAGATAAACACGTTGACCTTATAAAGAATAGCATATTGTCGCGTGTAGAAACAATTAAGAACGACTTAATAAATAACTTAGGAGAGTTTGCGGAAAAAATACGAACGCGGTATATAGAGGAACTTTCGAACAACGCCGAAGCAAAGAAAAAGGAACTCGATGCCATAATGGAAGCAAAAACCACCGCTGATCAGATTGAGGGTATCATCGAAGAACTGACAAAATTGACTGAACGAATATCCTCTGCAAAATCGGAAGCAACTAAAATTAAGGGAGGAATTGTTAAAAATGTATAGTACAATTATTAAGCCTAAAGTCGAAAAAATGTTCAGCGAATTGCGGTCAAAGGTAACTGCGATTATCGTTGAAACTGAATCCTCTAACGAAACTGTCAATAAAATATCACGACTTGTTAGTTCGGAGACTGCATCGCGTAGCAAAACAATCCTCAGTGATATGCTGTTCGATTTGAGCGATGCTGTTTTGAAAACATCGTTTTTTGCCGAAACTTCACGACAAAACAAATTTACGGAGTTTAATTTACGCCAAGAAATCCTTAGCAAATATCAGTTTACGTCAAACACTACTGTTGACTACAAAGAAGCCGCACGTATTATGCAAGCGCTCAAATTCGGTGGCGGTACTCTTATAATTGGCGGTGTTGGAGAAATCGGAGTAGTGCTGATAAAAGGTTTATCTTTGTCAAGCCTTATACCTATTCCTATAAGTGTTCTTGTCGTCGCCGCTTTGGGTGTGGCATTAGTGAATTATCTCGCTATAGAACCTAACAGGAGTAAAAAGAATTTTATGCAAGCGGTTGACAACTACCTTGCCGAAGCACAACAGCAGTTCTTGAACTGGTTTGACGAAGTCGAACGTTATTTCGATACGCGAGTCGACGAAATTAAGCGGACAATGTGAGGTGAACGAAATGGATAATAATGATATCATTGTACGTTCTCAAACTCTTTTCCAAGAGTTTGAGAACGACACCAGAATTGTCGGAGAGCAAACCGAGAAATTTCTAAGGCTTGTTTATCCAGCATATCTTGTGGATAGTAACAACATAGAGGTTCTATTGGATAACGAAAGCACGTTACAACTTGACGGAATGACTTATTTCCGTATTAATTCCTGTACTGCCGATACTGTGGACAGGGTTTTTGAAACTGTAAACGCAAAAATCGAAAAACTGTTCACCGCTTTGTATTCCATCGGCGTATCTATTGGATATGGCTTGATAAGTCGCAACGGCATTACTAATCTTGTCCTCGGTGTATATTCGAGTAGCGATGTCGAGAGCGTTAAGAGCATTACACAAGGTATGCTTTCCGGTGTAGAAATGGAAAAGTACAATCCCAGTTTCTCAGAAAACAAGAAAACAGATATGAGTTATGGCATCCTTTCAGGTGTACCGTCACTCTATCTTCGTGAGCAAAAACAAACATTTAGTCTTTCATCTATTATGCATAGCTTAAATGGACGCGACTACACGGTGTTATTTATTGCAAAACCTGTTTCCACAGAAGTCGTAACGCAAAATATCGCTGAATTAATTACGGTTAAGGATAAAGCTTTCGCTGTGAGCAAGCGGAATGTTGCGCGGGCAAAGAGTTATGCTGAAACAACAGCACATACCGATAATGTGAATGATGGAAAAAATAGTATAGCACCAGGAGTGGGTCAAGGCGCAGGCATGGCAGCGGGAACCGGCATTGGAGCAATAATAGGTACTATGATTTTGCCTGGAATCGGAACAGGTGTTGGCGCAGCAATAGGAGGTGCTGTGGGTGGCGGTCTCGGAACTCTAATCGGAAATATTGCGGGAGGAGGCAAGACACACTCGGAAGGATATAGCGACTCCGTTTCTAAGGCAATAACTGATGGCGAAACTGTGTCTGGTGATATTCAAAACGGCTTTGCCATTGAACTAATGAACTATGCCGATAAGGCAATTGAGCGACTCAAGGGCGGACAAAATAATGGAATTTGGCAAACAGCCATAACATACTCGGCAGATTCAGAAATTTCGAGAAATATCATAAAAGCTTGTCTCTGCGGTGAATTGTCAAAGCCAGACTCCGACAAATTACCTTTGTTGGCGTTTGAACCGGGATGTGCTTATAATGAATCTTTACGAATTCCCAACTTCTTAGGTTGCGATAAACAAAATCCCCTGTGTTCTTATATCAATTCTGCCGAACTTGGATTGCTTTGTACTGTCCCAACGGAAAGTGTACCAGATTTTGAGCTTCGCATTAAAAAAATGTATCCTTTGTCGCGGAGCGTCGTAAGCGCGGATTCCGTAACAATTGGGAGTGTTTCAGACGGTAAACAAGTTTTGAATAATATGCCGTTTGCCCTTAGTTACCTCGACTTCAATAAGCACACGTTTGTTGGCGGCATCACAGGTAGCGGAAAAACGACAACGGTTAAAAAGATACTTATAGAGGCGCATAAACCATTTTTAGTGATAGAAGCCGCTAAGAAAGAATACCGCAACTTAACAGTCAAACCAACCGTATACACACTCGGTAAACCAGAAATTAACTGTCCGCAAATCAATCCATTTTACATTATGCCTGGAGTAAGTCCACAGACGCATATTGATTACCTTAAAGATTTATTTAACGCATCATTCTCTTTTTATGGTCCAATGCCATATATTTTAGAGAAATGTTTGCATACGGTTTATAAGAACAAGGGATGGAATCTAACACTCGGTTTTCACCCTATGCTTTCCAATAGCCAAAGTTCGATTGATTTTTTTAACATCGAATATGCCAAACAGAAATATGCTCTTGTTTCGCACAAATATTTATTTCCGACAATGCAAGAATTAAAGGATGAAATAGCGCGGTATATCGAAGAAGAATTAAAATATGATGGCGAGGTCGCAGGTAACGTCAAAACAGCAATAAAAGTACGGCTTGAAAACCTTTGCATCGGCGCAAAAGGTTTCACATTTAATACTTGCGAATGCCTCGACTTTTCCGAACTACTCGAAAATAATGTGGTATTCGAATTGGAAGGATTGGCTGATGATTCAGATAAAGCGTTCAGCGTAGGTCTGTTGATAATATTCATTAACGAGTATCGCCAAGTTGTCAAGGAAGTTAGCGGTAATAAAAAATCCGAATTGAAACATCTCCTCGTTATTGAAGAAGCCCACCGATTGCTTAAAAATGTTGAAACGGAGCGGTCAAGTGAAACGGCAGGAAACCCGAAAGGAAAAGCCGTTGAACACTTCACAAATATGATAGCGGAAATGCGTTCCTACGGTCAAGGTGTAATTGTCGCGGAGCAAATTCCTACTAAATTGGCTCCTGACGTTATAAAGAACTCCTCGACAAAAATAGTACAAAGGCTTGTGTCTGCCGACGACCAACAAGTCATAGCTAATACTATAGGAATTTCGGCTGACGATGCCTTGCAACTCGGTACACTTGAAGCTGGTTATGCCTTTTGCCATAAAGAAGGAATGTCGCTCCCCACAACAGTTAAAGTTTTAGACAAATATTTTGATAGCAACGGAAATGAACAAGATTTAGATATATTTGTCAGCGACGAACAGTTATATAATCAGAACGATGAGCGTTTCGATCAAATTAATTTAAGTGCGATACGGAGCGTTCTCGGCGATGGTGATACAATAAAAAGGAAAGCTTTATCACTACTTAATACGCTATTTATTGAAAGTGTGGAGGATTGCGTGGTTTCGTGCGAAAATATAGTTAAACAAATTTTGAGTATGATTATAAAACAAGCAGTGCCACTTGTCCTTTGTCGAGATATGCAATCGCTTGTTGCTGAATACTTGACAGAAATATTATTGAGCATGGTCGTAAGAGGTGTTTATTGCGCTCCAACATTGCCGTCGGACAAATTTGTTACGAATTTAAAAAATGTAATATCATTGCCTAATGTCGGTAGAGTTTGCGAAGTAAAACATGAGTTTGCGAAATTGTACGGTCAAGACCCCGCAAACTTCGCAAAGCGTAATGTTGTGGAACTTATCAAATATTCGCTTAAATCAAATACCGATATAATTGGTACGATTGGCGAATACTTTTCGCAAGTTTCCGTTGGAACAATGAATGAGATTGCTACAGCAGTGAAAGGAGGTCAGTTGGTATGATTGGCGGTATAGAAACGATGACAATTCAAGCTGTCGAGCAAAAAAAGATACCTGATGAATGGAAAATGACAGACAGCAAAGAACTCCCGCACTTGCCCGAATTTCCCGAATCAATAGAAAATATTGGCGAACTTGTTATAGAAAAGCCAGACATAGCATTCATAGAACGTACAACCCGAATAGCTTTGATTGAACAAAATACTATCGTTGTAGTCGAGAAGAACGTAAAAAGCGATGAAGGCGCATCTGAGTCTGATTCGGCTGAAAAAAAGGGATTAACCGATGATGAAAAGGCAAAAATAAAAGAAGAAACAGGGTGGTCTGATGAGATTATCGATTGTATTCAAAATATGAAACAGTATGAAATTCTCAAAAACGCTGGTTTAAAAGAAGTGGAAATAAACGGTCGCAAATGTCTCATTAAAGAGAATATCGACCTTGATTACACCGATGCCGATGGTATAACCAACCGTGAAAGAATAGCTCGTGGGCTTGCGCCGTTAGATAGCAAAAGCGGCATACCCCTTGAATTGCATCACCTCGGTCAAAAGAAAGATTCGCCGCTTGTTGAGTTAACTGCGGAAGAACATCGAACCGGTGAATACGAGGACGGCAAAAAGAATCAAAGTTTATGGCACGACAATACAATCGAAACAGAAGTCCACGGCGAAGGAAATACGTGGACTAATGAAAGAGAAGCGCACTGGAAAACACGTTCAGAACAATTTACAGGAGGTACTAATTAAAATGGCAATAATACAAACCATTCAATCTCTACCTAATTTGTTACCGCTAAAAGCGGCATTAAACACAGAAATTACCGACGCGGAACTTCAACTCAGAATAAGTTTCGCTGAAGAGTATAAAAAGTATCTATCAGCTTTTGGAGCAATTATAGCTGATGGTATTGAACTCACAGGAATTGCTAAAGCAGATCACCGAAATGTAGTTTCAATAACAAAGCAAGAATGGGAACTGAATGCTAATATTCCACATACAATGTACGTTATAGAAAACACTGGTATGGACGGGATTGTTATATGGCAAGATGCAACTGGAGTAATTTACCAAACGTCGCCAAACTCACATCCGAAACAAATCGCTAAATCTTTAAACGAGTACATAGAGGAACGTATAAACTGAAGCAATAATTAGTCTTAATTTTATAAGATTTTGATTGGAAGCAATTACTGCTAATTATTTGATATTGGTATCAATGAATAACCCCGCGGCAAGACCGCGAGGTATCGGGTAAAAGTCCCTCACATTGTGCAAATTCCACTCATAAGGAATCGCAGCAAGACTGAGAGGTATTAAACCCGTACCGAATAAAATACATTTAATATTTCATTTTACCGATTAATAAAGTAAACGCCGTCTCTTGATACGTGTAATCTCTGCGGGTGTAAATTTCGCACTCTTGTCGCGGTTGCCTTAAATAATTTTTCGTGTCACGTAACTGCGAGTCTATGATAAGGAATTACAAATTTATGAGAACATCCCAAAAAATTTTAAGAATGATTAAATACCAACAGATAATTAAATCGAAATATGTTAAAAGCATGATATTGTGTCGTATCTCAAGCTATATAAAATTTCATCACCAGCTTGCCAACCATCTGGCGATAAAAAGGACAACCATGTCAAACATATAATCGGAGTGAAAACCGCTACTATGAAGTATGTATCTCAATAGTCTTGAATATACATGAAAGATATGAAGTTGAACAAAGTGATAGAGAGTTTTGAATTCGACGTTGAAATTATTACAAAGGATAATTTGGAGGAGGATTAACAATATGTCTAAAACTACTGGTGCAGTATTTGGACTTTATTCTGATGATGCGAATTTTAAGAAAGAAATTATAGAAGCCTTATTTGAAAGCTATGAAGAAAATCCAGAAAATTATGGTTTACGTAAATACGGTACCGTCCGCGGAGTTCAAGATGTAGAATGGCTAATGCTACTCATTACTGGTATTTCTGTCACGGCAGACATGACGGATATCGTTGATTTTATAACTGGAAAGATTATAGTTGCATGGGAAAAACACTGCAAAAATAAGAAAAAATCAGAAACAGTGCAAAAGAAATCAGAAAACAGTATAACGGTCAAGAAATCGGGTGCCATTAACGAAATCCGCATTAAGGTATTTCCTGAAGGAGTTACAGTTGATGTAAAATATTCCGGAGAAGGTGAAGTGGTTCTTCGTTTTAATGATATGGGGGAATTGATATGAATTATTCCGATGATAGGATAGTTTTACTTACACTAACGCCTTCTCCTTCATGGGAAATTGCTACCGATAATGATGTCGATTGCGACAGGATTGAAGATGCCAAAAAAGCATCAAGCCACTCTGATTCTTTTGTGATCAAACACAAAAGGAGTGTTACTGGTGACGGGATTTATAAAATTGTAAAAGAACTTGATCCAAAGATAATACACTTTGCCGGTCATTGCGATTCCGAAAATGGTCTGGTCCTTGAAGAGGAACAAACCAATGAAAATGGTAGGACATGGAGAAAAGCTTCCTTTTTTAGCTTTGAAAATGTAATTGATATGATTTCACAAACAACGCGTTTACAGTGCGTGTTCTTAAATGCGTGCGAGTCAATTTCTCTTGCTCGAGTAATTTCAAATAACTTTCCACATATTTGCGTCATCGCGGTAAAAAGTGTTGCGGAAAACAGCCTTGCGGTTTCTTTTTCTCGACATTACTATACTGCTCTTTTTTCTGGGAAAAGCTATAGTGATGCTTTTGTATATGCAAAAAACGAATATCGTTCTGTTCAACAGAAAGAACTATCGTATGATCCTGTTATTTTCGACTCAAATATAAAAGGTTTGAATCCGTTATTGACAAACCGATATATGCCTGAATGGTTACGACTACAAAAACCAGAAGGGGAGATTTTCCCGTCTTTGATTCAAAATGGAGAACAAATATTCCAATTCGAGGAATTCTCTCAAAATACGCTCTTTGATATTTTGAAAACCGACATAGACAAACCGATAATAATTACTGGTGAAGCCTTTTCAGGGAAAACGGCTATTCTATCATGTTTTTATGAAGCTAACCGTGAAAAATCCGCCTTTTACGTCGTTCGAGTTTCCGAATTAGACTATAGTCCATTGCATATTAACGAAAACAAAATATCAAATCCGATGATTGTAGAACCGTGGGAAAAAACGCTTGCTGAAGATTTCTCTAAATATTCACTTGAGGACGCCATTATTATCATTGATGGAGTAGATAATCTAAATAGAATAATTCAAGGGACTCATTACGCTTCCGTTGATGACAAACTATTAGCGGACATAAATGTACTGCGTTCAAAGTGCAAAAACCGCATCGTTCTTACTTCACGCTTTATCCCTGCAATATTTTTGAGATCTTTTGACGAATATTCAATTCAAAAGTTAGATGCTCAATTGGTCGAGAGATATTTGTTATCATATCGTGATAAATTGACCAACCGACAATATAATTTTTTGAATAAGCCTGATATGGCGCGATTGGTTGACACGCTTAGAACAGCGGGATTATTAAAAGACTTTCTTTATGATATTGGCGGTGACTACCATATCAATGAACTGTTAGCTACCGCTCATATTGAAACGCCTACAACTCGCGGGGAGATCATTTGGAATTACTTTTGTATTGAGATGCTTAGAACAAGAGACGCAAATGGAATAGCTAATCCCTGTGAGGATGGAGCAAAGGCACTTCTTATTCTTAGGTATATTGCTCCATACATAGCTTATAGATTGTCACCTGAGAATTCATTGAAGGTAGGGTCTAACAAATTTAAAGAGATTGTTGCATTAGCGCAGTTAACATATAAAAATGCAAATGATTATTTTGATGACTTGGACGAAATAAATGATGGTTTTGGGATTTCTTTGGATGTACTAACTGAAGCAAGTATTAAGCCGTTTCTGGTAGAAACATATCGTCTTATGCGTACAAACAATGATGGTTCATTTGAATTTATTCACCCCTTATATGCAGAAGTTCTTTGGGCAATTCATGTTTATAATCAGATAAAAATGAGGAATAGGGATATATTAGCTGAAGAGTTAAATCCCAGCCAAATTGCATTACTATCGGACGTAATGCGGGAACATACCACATTTAGTAAAGGAGAATGATGACGGTGAAAGCACAAACAATACTAAGAGAATATTTAAAGCTGTTTGCTGGTGACACTTCACTAAAGGCACAAGCGGCAGTTTTAAACATAATGAAAATCATAACCTATTCGAAGCGATACCTTCCTGCAACAGAACGTGGTCTGAGTAATGAAAGCTTCAGCAAAATAGACTTTAGGCAATGCTCTGGTTTTGGATATACATTAACAAATTCAAGTTTTGAATTTTGTCATATTAACAGCGAATTTTTCGCTCAATCTGCTTGGATTACTGGAGCAACGGATTTTAAGTTTATTCCCTTTGGAGATGATAAAAATAAATTTCTTGCTTTTATTTCAGAATATGGTGATTTTCAAATTATCGAATATGCTACTGGTGTATTGCAGTTTTCTCGAAAAGTTGGATGGGGATTTCATGAACATGATGTAATACATACAGCTAACTACAAAAATTATATACTTGTTTCAATATATGGACATGATGATTATAGGGATGAAACTACCTCAATTATCTATGTCTTCGATAAAGAACTCGATGAAAACAGTCTCAAGTTTTTAGATGAAGTTCCCGGTACTTCTGTCAGTGAAAAAGTGTGGAGTAGACTTAATTTATTCTTGCCATTTAGAAAACAACCTGATTATCGCGGTTTTAAGCCATATAGTTATAGTGAAGATAAATTCTTAACAAATGAGTATACAATAAAATTTGAAGCAGGCATATCTGGATATGTCGATGATATTGTCGAGAAAACAGTTGCGCCAATATCTTCTGATGTACTTGAAGGACATTATAAAAACTCCGAATTATATAAATTGATTAAAGCGATGAAATGCTTTTGTTTTTATAGTGATGACTACAGAGAAAACAAGCTTTTTGTTGCTTATACGGATTGTGATGAAAATCAAAAAGCGACTGAACTTAAGTATGCCGTTGAATTACAACTTGATGAAACTGTCGATATTCGTTTTCTAAAAGGAAAGCAAATAACAGACGATAAAAGATTTTTTGTTGCATATCAAACCAATCATCCTTATATCTATGTCTGGTCATTACCAAGTGGAAACCTTTTTAAATTCACAGCAAAAGAAGCGGCTGATTATGGAATAACTGCGATTATTTGTACCAAAGATTCAAGACACGTTGTAGTCAGCGGAGACAACAAGAAAATTTGTACATACAATTTGGAATACGGTGCACTGACTAACATAACGCAAGACAACTATGATATTGAATCAGGGTGTTTGTTGACAGACAGATACTTCGCCACAGGGCTCGATATAGGTCTGGTAAAAATATGGGATATAGAGTCAAAACGTGTTGCTCATATCTTTGCAGCGCATAAAAATAAAGTTAGCGGAATACTGAAAATTACTCAAAGTACATTCTTAACCTTTTCGTCCGATGAGCCAACACCTAAACTTTGGGAGATTAGAGTAGAACTCGAAAACAAGTTAAATGTTTTTTGTCTTAATGAAAATGTGGATATTGATTTAATCCCTCAACCATCTCCCGAAGAGTTGATGGAAGATGAAAGATTTAATCAAGAGCGATTGGAAATTGAAAGAGAATCTCATTATCCACGTTATGCCTCATGTGATGGCGACAAAGTTATTGTGCTAACATGGCGAGAAGTCATCGTTTGGGATGTCAAGACGTTCAAGCTCACGTCTGTTATCCCTTATCAATCAATTTTAGCGGAGAATGAAAAAGGTTCATTGTCACCGTTGTGCTTGAGCGAAGACGGCAAACTAATGGTATTTTCATTATCAAGTTTTTATGGTAGTGATATCCCAAACTGCCTTATTGTTTATAGCATTCCCGCTTTACTCATGGAGATGGAGAAAGAAGCAACCCAGCGGAATCCTGAAATATATCGCATTGCAAAATTTGAAACAAAATTCAAAACAGAAGTTGCCGAATTATCTAAATGCGGTCAATATCTAACATATGAATCCTCAACAGAAGCATATGTATACGATATTTTATCTAAGGGTGATCCTCAAAAACTTGAAACGGATTGGGATCTGAGCCCATTTGCGAAAATTGACGCTCAAGGCTATGATGCTCCCGGCGATAAAGTTATGTTAAAATCAATCGCAGAAATCCACTATACAACTGACAAGCAGATTGTCGTTTGCACACATGAGGGTATAATTTATTTTTACGACCTTGATAGCTTTAATCTTCTTGCAGTTCGTGCAATGCGCGGAAATATAAACGCCATTGAAAGCATTCCCAACACGAACAAGTTAGTAGCTTCCGATGGACAATCAGTATATATTTGGGATAATGTTGATGGAAAGCATAGCGTTGATCTGTTACCAAACGCCAACGGAGGATATACAGGATGTGTTTTTTCTGGTAGCTTAATCACTGAAGATATTCAGCCTGAGTTTTTGCAAATTTTGTCTATCAATGGATTTAATTTGAAATATGGAGAAGTTGCAAAAAGTGAATTTGTCAAATTTAAAGGTTCTGAAGAACAGGCTTATTTGCGAAATAATCTGATCGGCAACACCTATTCAGATTACAGCGATGGATTACAGATGTTCATTCAAAACTCAAATTCGATTCAACACAGCGAAATGGCATTAGACTATCTTCGTTCGTTGTATTCTTCCCCAATATGTCCTCAGACGATTGTTCCATTGACCTTGTTAGATGGATTGTGTAAATTGGAAAAAAAGCGTCAGGAACAAGGGATCCCAACAAATTGGTTAAAAACACTATCAGATGTCTACTCCGTTTTTTCAAAATATCCTATGGTAAAAGGCAATAAATCCAACACATACACGGCTCAATTAATGACTAAAAGCCTTCTTTGGACTTTTAATGAAGTTGACTCAGACCAAGCATACAAATCATACGAATATTATTGTAGTCAAGTCTATGAAAAAATGCCTAAAAAGCCAGAGTATTTAAGTACGTTAGCATACGCAGTTTACACCATTATAGAAAAGCAAAATAACCATGATCGTATTGATAATATTTGTGGATTCTTAAATCGAATATATGATGAATATAAAGATTATAGCGTTTCTGTGCCTCATTTTTATATGAACGCATTATTTTACAAAATAAAAAGTGAACCACAAGAAAAAAGATTTGGAACGCTTGATGAAATGTATCGAGTCTATAATGATAACAAAGATGTTCAAGATGGTTACGCCTATTTCTTTGTTAGAGGTTGCGATCATTTTTGCTGGGAGTATATTAATGATTATAATAAAATTCATTATTTTGAAATTGTAGTGAAAGATTTGCAAGCTGTTTCAGATTACTACTTCGACAAAGCTTCTGAAGACAATGTAAAATTCGACATACTTGTCGAGGTATTATTTGCATTGGCAACATATCAAACTGTTTTGTTTGGGCAAAGAGATTTTAACAAAAAGTTAGCCATGCCTTTAGGTTATATGAAAACAATGGCAACACTTAGAAAGAGAGATCCATCTTCATTGCATGAATTAAGCATGAACGAGGTATTTAAAAATAATCCACATCTTGAGCCATTACATAACACAATAACGCTAATGTTGATGGCATACGATAAAATTGATAATCCACAATTCCAAGAGGAAAGGCAAATAAAAAAGAAGCTCTCTCGCATCCAAGAATTGCTTAATCTTTTTTATGGAGTGTTGAGGTGATAATTTGGCTAAAGACAGAGAAATAGCTCGCCTTGAAGCCGATATAGTTCGGCTTGAAATCGAGGCAGATGAGTGGAAAAATTTATATAAAGATAAGGATTTTGCATATTCTTCATTATTACTTAAACTGAAAGATTCTGAATCTGGTGCTGTATTTGATAAAATGCGAAAAATCAAGGATGAGTATGATGAAATGGGTAAATTTCTTAATGATGAACTTTCAAACAAAAAAGAAGAATGCAAAGCACAGAGAACGAAAATAACCAATTTGGAAAAAGTCTTAGAAGAGAAAGAAGACGAAATCAAAGAAGTTCGGAAAAAAGCGTCTGGATTCGAAACTGATAAACAATGTTTACTGAAAAAGATTTCGAAGATTAAGCCTTGGAGAATTATTGTAATTACCGCAGATGTTTTGTTGTTTATCTTTTTATCTGTAACAGCTTATATATCATATAGATTTGACTATTTTTTGTTGTTACAAGGAAGAATTAAAATCTTACTTTATTTTGTTTTTGCCATTGCTTTTGGTGCCATGACTTTTATTGCTGTTCAGGCTGTTTATATTTATAATTGCGAAAGTCTGGAAGATTTGGAAAAAAAGAAGACACTTCACAAAGTTGCTGCTGCTATCGGCACTGTTCTTGTGGGACTCTTTGGAATATTATTTGGAATACTACAGCTACCTTGAAAGGGGCAAAATATGAATACTGAGGATAAATCCAAGATTAAAAAAATCTCTGAAATTAAAGAATTTTGTAAACTTGATCAAAAAGACCAAATTCAAGTTCTATCTTTTACTTCAGATATTACTGATAAATATGCCCTCCGTGAAATGCACTTAGAGTCGCTTTTAGCATATTATTGTATGGTATCTGACAGCAAGGATTGGCAAGATGACGAAAAATGCTCCCTGTGTTTTGATATTGCCGAAGCATATAGCAATTTAGGGTATGCTGTTCTCGCACAGACTATTTGCGCCTGTGCTTTTAGCCTGATTAAAGAAGGTGATCAGAAAGGAGCATTAGAAACAAGATACTATTACCTTTCAACAAAATTCTTTAATATGATCGAAGATGCAATTAATGCCAATAAAAACTTGAAGAAAGCGTTGAAGAGTTATGAAACCAACAGTTTGAGTTTTCCTTTGCTCCTCGCAAATATATACTCCGAATCTGCCAGAGTAAGTTATGAACATCCTTTACAAAGTAAAAAACAAGCTCTAAAGTCGTTTCTGAAGGCAATTGACATCAAGAAAGTGTTGACTCCATTGCCTATTAGTATTGTGTGTGATCAGCTACAATATCTTAATGCCCAAGATGGGCTCTCGCCGGATATGAGGAATTTCCTTGATGATTCATTAAGGGATCTTGCAAATATCGCATATAGTAAGCATTATTATTCTTGTTCTTTATATTCCAAATTAGCTCGAAATTCTGAGGATGAAGCCACAAAACTTGACTATTATTCGAAAGCTATTGAGGCTATGTTGTTGGACTATTTGAACAATAAGAATGTATCTTCCTTGACTTGGCTTTGTAACAAAATCGGTTTGTACTTATATAGCCTCCAAAAATATGAAGATGCTCTTGAGTTTTTTTTAATTTCTGAAAAGCTCTATGATTGTTGGGAGGAGCGAGATACTTGCGATTTTAAGGCTCTTTACGAATATATTTGCGCTATTTATTCAAAATTAGAGCAGAAAGATAAAGTTAATGAGTACAAGCAAAAATATTCTAAACAAAATAAAATAAGCGTAACAATACTGATGGCTTCGCAATTCCAATACCTGAGTATAGCTTCACTCTTTGAATTTATTGAGTGTAGGGCAACAACTATTTTACACAAAGACGGTTACAGCAAAAAAAATATTGATGATTACATTCAATTGCTGTTAAAAAGATTGCAAGAAAAGTTTGAACAATTCGAAACTGAGGAAAAACGCAATCGAACATTTTCTGATTGCATGGGAGAGATTTATTTTGAATTGGGACGGATTTTCTGGCGTGGAGATTACGGTCTTGACTCCGATAAGAAACTTGCTCATTTCCTTTTCGAGAAAGGTGTAGCTCACAATTCTATTCAATCAGTATTTGCTATGAAATCATTATTCTCTGAAGATAGCCTCGCTGAATTTGAACTTAAAAATGTATTACAATCAGCTTTTGAGAAGGGGGATCGCGAGACTGGATATACGATAGCGATGATGCACCCATATGGATCAAAAGAACGGGAATACTATCTTAAAGAAGCCGCAAGTGGTAGTAGCGAAATTGCTCAGTATCAGTTAGGTTTAATATATCGAGATAGGGTAACACCAGAAGATGGTGAGCCATTTACTGATGAAATGATTGCCGATATGACATCAGCGGTAGATTTGTGGAGGAAATCTGCTAATAATGGATATTTACCTGCTGAGACGGAATTAGGGCTGGTATACAATTCAGATAGAATACACTATGACTTAGGGATAGAACCTTATAATTTTAGTATCGTTAAAAATGTTACTCATGATAAAAATGAAGCCTTGAAGCATTTTTTAGTAGCGGCAAAGTCTGGTGATTCACGTGCACAGTTTATGCTTGGACAATTCTATATGATAGACAAGGATTACAAGGATTATTCGCAAGCGGAATTTTGGTTTACTTTGGCGGTAAAACAAAAAGTGGCTATGGCATATCTGTATATGGCACGGATATATACAGATAAAAATGACCTTGCTTTTTTCAATTATAATGATGCTTTGTTTTGGTATGATAAAGCTGTAAAAGAGTTCAGCAAATCAAATGATCCTTCGGAAAGAAGCGTTGCCATGCAAGCAGAAAAAGAGAGCGAGCATTTTAGACAGCATAATTTTTTCCTTCAACCGCATTCAAAAGAATTATCGTGGGATGAAAATATTGATGGAGTTTGAGAATTAAAAAGAGCAAAGGTTTAAGTTTTGAAAAATGATAATACCAAGACTTTTTATATTCGTAGTCTGCATTTCACAATACTTCTTAAGCCACTCCTCTTGACAGCGATTATGAATATTTCCGCGTATGACACGCTAAATTCGTTAATGGCAAGCAGTGTCTGATGACTGCACAATCAAAGATTTGTGCAATCATCAGACGCTTGTTGGTGGTCTGTCCGACCCCCAAACCCCTGTCGGAGAATGGCTCTCGCCCATTCTCCCTAAGCCCGCTTCGCGGTCTGCTTTTTCTACGGATTGTTAGTTGACGTCGGATTATCTTTCGTAAAAATTATTATGTTTCGAGGTATGTAGGTCGTTACGATTTCGTGCGTTTTTGTTGATGCCGAGAATATTGTCGGAGTTCATTTTCGCCGTCAGGAGGGTTGCCCTTTTTTCCTTTAATTCGTGGTAACCGACATATAATTTTTTCTTCTCCGCGAGCAGAGTTGCGTATCCCTGTTTAAGTGCCGCAATCGTCGGCAGCTTATTGTTTTTTCCGTAACCGAGACTATCAAAATATTTTTTCGCCGCAATGTGAAGCGTAATATCGGCACGGTGTTCCTCGAAAAAATCTTCGCGGTTTTTCGCGCTAAGATATTGTCTGTACACATCGCGGGTTTTGCCGTATGTGCCGATATATTTTTGCAGTTCGGAAATTTCGCCGAGCCTCTTATCAACAGCTTTGATTTTATTCAGACGCTCGTTAAACTCGGCTGACACAGCGGCGGATTTTTGTACGAGTTCATCGTAACTGTTTATGCCATTGTCTTTGAGAAATAATAGTGTCCTCGCGGACTCTTTCAAATTAAATATGCGCGACCATTGTCCATACCCTGCGCCTTTGCCCTCGCGGATTTTCGCTTGTATATCTATGAGCAAATTTGGTTTATGATTCAACACAACAGGAGCAATATTTTTTTCTTTTACTTCGATAACCCGTTTGCCGGAAAGCCGTTCGAGTATCGCTTCCATAGTGTAGTCACCGCCGAGCGTATCTTGACGGGTAAATTTCGTGCCGCCGGGTATTTTAAACGAAAACTGTTTCCCGCTTTTGATTTCAACGCCCGCCTTCTTTAACGCCGTGAAAAAATCCGTGAGCACCCTACCGACGATTATATTATCGTCAATCAACTTGCGCAACTTACCCCGCACAGTCGGGGCTTTTACCTCGCCGAGATATTTTGCTCTGTTCCACCCCTTTGAAGGCTTCGGTTTTTCGATGATTGACAAACCGTTTTCAAGACAGATTTGGTCTGATAACCGGCGCAGAGCGATTGCGGAATATTTGAAATCTTTGAATTTGCCGTTACTTTCTAAATTGACAGAATTAAATATAATATGAGTGTGCGGATTTTTGGTATTTGTATGCGCCGCGACGATAAACTGATGGCGACCTTTCGTAAAACGCATTGCTAAATCATATCCGATTCGCAACGCTTCTTCGGCTGTTACCTCGTCGTGCTTGAACGACTGCCGGATATGATACGCCAAAACATTATGTTCGCCCTGTTCGCGCCCGGTTTTTTGTAAATATAACTTCTTTGAAAAAAGAAACTCAGATTGCACCGTGAACGGTTCACATTCGTAGGCGGCGATTAACTCGCCGCCCGCCGTTTTTTCCGGATTTGTTGCATATTCTGTCCTGTTCTCCAGCACCGACGCAATAGAGCCGTTTTTGCCGATATGTATTGTTTTCATCCATGTCGTCGCCATCACATCGCCCCGCTTTCGTTCAAGATGGACAAGAACCCTGTACGGGTATCATGACCATCTTGGGTATCTTCATTTACGATGATAGGTTTTTCCCAGAACCACTGCTCGTGCCGTTTTACCGATAAAACGCCCATTGCAGATTTCGCACGGTTGAGCGTTTTCGCCGAAATACCTTGTTCCTCTGCCGCCTGCATTATCTCGACTGCTGGAACGGAACCTTGTTCAAGCGCAGATTCAATCAACCGCCTCGCTTTTGTAAATTGATTTTCCGGTATTTTCCTGCCGCCGAGCAGTTCATCAATGCCGACATCATACTCGCCGAGATATGTGAACCCACCAACCGGGTCAAGTCCAAACGCAAATGACGCGCCCGGCGGAGCGAGATTTGATTTGTTGTGAACCACCGCCCGCATATTATCGTCTATGCCAATTCTACCGACTGTGAGAACGCTCCGTGCAGCGGCGTATATGTCTATACTGCCAAGCCCGCGATACTGCGATTTGCCGCCTTTTTTGTTCAGATGACCGATAATCAGAACGGCGCAGCCAGTCCGTTCGGCGACTGCTGATAATGATTTCATCAGTGGGCGTATGCCGTTCGCGGAGTGCATATCCGCGCCGCCGAGATAGGCTTGCAGCGGGTCGAGTATGAATAGTTTCGCGTCCGTTCTGACGATAGCCTGTTCGATTCGCATATCTGAAAGCGATAGTGCTTTTTCATCTTCATCTATGATGTGAACACGGCAACAGTCCGCTCCGAATTGTTCAAGACGAGGTTTTATTGTATCGGCAAGTCCGTCCTCGGCTGTCTGAAATATGACATTCGCGGGAATAGCGGCAATATCACCTGATAATGATTCACCGTTTGTGACAGCGGCGGCGATAGCCAGAGCCATCGTAGTTTTTCCGTCGCCGGGGTCACCCTGTATGATCGTGATTTTGCCGTATGGAATATACGGCTCCCACAGCCA
>Ga0123357_10001054_pt1 | contig 28343 bp, 38 predicted proteins | sample TergutEmb28metaG_FD_89873 | JGI IMG/M metagenome (GOLD analysis project Ga0123357, IMG submission 89873) | Embiratermes neotenicus P4 segment gut microbial communities from Petit-Saut dam, French Guiana - Emb289 P4 | ecosystem: Host-associated > Arthropoda: Insects > Digestive system > Gut ...
GCCGCAGCTATTTTCGGAATGCAGAGCAACAATTTGTCCTTTTCGCCTTTCACCAGGCTGAAGGCAAAATTCCGTCCCCAGTCTTCACCGCCCTGGTCGCCGATGCTCATGGTGGCGGAGCCTCCCTGCACCGTGCCGCCGCAGCTTACCGGATCACCTTTTCTGCTCACCGCAGGCATTTTTTGTTTCTCCTGCATCTTGCCGTCCGTTTTCCCCGTGACATCAGATCCGGGCGGCGAAACACCGTCCCTACTCCTGAATGCAGGAACATGTTATTTTCTCTGCCCTGATCCAGGGCGGGATTATAGGATGGGTTGGAGGTCACAGTCATACGGCCTCCGATGCGGGATTTGCCCAGAGCATGGGCATAAAAAAGCCCCAAAGCCGGCGAGCGGCCTTGAGGCTATGAAAAAATGATCTGAGGGAGAAAATCAGCGCGTAGAATAGGCTCCGTAGATGAAAAGCATGGCAGGAGGCCCAAGCAGTACCCAGGACACAAACAATGTGCCGACAAAGGTCAGCCTGCATGGCTTGCACACCCAGGCCACCGCCGATACGGCCAGGAGCAGCAGGACGATGGGCGTGTACACTGCGCGGACGTTGGATATGGGCGGCAAAAAGAAATAGGCCCACATCTCCGCAATCTTCCCAAGATAGCGCGGAAGCGGCAGCAGAGAAAGCAACAGATCCTGTATGTCTTTCATGAATGGGTGCCCAGACCCTGCCAGAATATGCATAAGCCAGAGGCATACATCCAGAAACCACAAAGTGGTCAGGGGCAGGGCCAGCGGCCAAAGCAGGATCAATATTTTCTTGCGCGTCATAATGGGTATTCATACACCATTTCCTCGCAATGTTCCACTTCATGCGGACGGGAAAGCACCAGATAATCATGACCTAGACCATATCTGTCCTGGTACGAACGGAAATCCTTGTTCTCAAGCAAGGTACCAGAAGTTGGCCAAACGTCGACCGTGCCTTCCTCACAATTCCAGTAACCCAGCCACTCCAACCCGCCAGCGGCAAAATTGTAGATGTCATGGACAAAGACGGACACACCGGTCACCCGGATGCGGTGTACCCCTTCCTTGATCCATTCCGTCGTCCCCTTGGCAAGGGCGCGAAAGGTGAAGCTGCCCAAGACCGCCTGCTGCGCATTGATGCCGATAGGCTGCATCACAACGCGCTGGATGTGGTATTTTTCTTGCCATTCTTCCCAAGGGCTGGTGGTGAAATCAAAAGGGACCTCGCCAGCAGCCATCTCCTTCAGAAATCCGTCACGGGCCAAAATGCTTCCCAGAGATCGTTTGGACGCGGTGTTGTACATATTGGCGACCGGTTCCGCGTTGTAAATATTGGCGATCGGTTCCTGCGGAACTAAGAGGTCAGGCGGTATCACCGGAAAGCGCCAGATAAAGTTCCTGTATTCAGTCTCCGGTGAAGTCGGCGGATAAATATATGGCGCTTTCCCCACAGAAATAGGGTTGTACCATGGCAGCTTCATGACCCAATCCCAATCGATCCAGAAGGGGTCTTTGTCGCTCTTCCCATCCCGGTTCACCGGGCCGGTGAGCCATTTGGTCATCATTTTGCGCAGGTACAACCAGCCCTGACGCTCGTTTTCGTCTTTCCCTTTTGCCGCCATAGCCTGCGCGATGCTCGGGATGCAGAGCAACAGCTTGCTTTTTTCGTCACGCGCCACGGCCATGGCGTATTTCATTCGCCAGCCCTCACCGCCCTGGTCGCCGATGCTCATGGTGGCGGAGCCTCCCAGCACCGTGCCGCCGCAGCTCACCGAATCACCTATTCTGCTCACCGCCGGCATTTTTTAATTCTCCTCCTGAATGTACACGTATGCGCCATTGATCGTGATGGTTCCACTCGCCCTGATGATCATGTCGCCGTTGACGTTCAGGGTCAGTTTGTGTTCTTTACGGTCGTATTCCATCTCTGTCCCGTCCTCGAATTTGCGGTACCAAACATGCGGCGGCCAGCCAGGAGAGGGGTCCTTGTCGGAGTAGGCCGCCCCGAGCACCAGGCCCTGCTCAAAGCCTTGGCCGGAGAACAGACAGGCCACCTGCTCGCCGATGTCCGGCAGGCTCTGTTCCTGATCCTTGAGGGTGCGCCGCTGCAACACCCGCAGAGGCATGGTCACGATGGAGTCGGCATCGTTGATCTTCACCCGGGCCGAACCCGCCTTTTCGTCCACCTCAGTAACCGTGCCCCAGCGCAAGACCGCGCCCCGGTTCTGCTCCAGCGCCTTCAGCCGGCGCGCAAGACTGGCAAAATCGTCCGCCATGTCAGTACCCCATCACCCGGCGGATCTCCGCGCTGGTCGTGTACTTGCCGCCCAGCTTATGATCCACCTTGGTCACGAAATAGGTGCCGTCGAACCGGCCGAATCCGGACATGCCCACAGTCATCCCGGCCACCAGGCCCGGATGGCCCATAATCGTAAAACTGCCGGTGCATTCGCCTCCGTTCTGCCCGCGCAGGCTGTTCCTGGCCAGCTCCATGGCCGCGGCCTCGGACTCGATACGCCGGTCCATGTTCAGAACCTTGATGGTGGTCTCCTCATCGACCGGCTTGCCGGACGGGTTGTAGGTGGTGGTATGCGTTTGTCCGGTGGCCGGGTCGTGGTACTGCACCTCACAAGCCGTGAACCCCGTGCCTTCCGATTTTTCCTTGAAGCCGTAGTCGGACACCGTGTTTGCGCCCTCACCTGAGCGCTGAAAGGTCAACCCGGCGGGGCGGGCGTCGGCATCGCGGGCGCCGTAGAGGATCAACTGGTCTTCCCGCACCTTGACCGACACACCCCGCTCTTCAGCCAAGCGCGTGAGGAAGGCCAGATCCGACTCGCCCCGTTGATCCTGGCGGTCGAAGGCATGGGCGCCGGCATCGTAGAACAGGGACAATCCGTTGCGCTTGGCGATATCGCCGGCCACGCCTTCCAAGGAAAAGGCTTCCCAGCCCTGGGTACACTCTGTTTCCCGCAAGGGTCCGGTCAGGGAAGCGGACACCCCTTTGATGCTCACCTTGTCCGACGGGCCGGAATAGCTGACCTCGTCGCAGGTGAAGGCGCCGCAATTCAGGGCAGGGTTCTGCCCAGGCCCGAACCAGTTGAGGCAGTGGATGGAGGCGGTGATCTTCGCGCCCTTCGAGGGCAGCCAGCCGTTTCGCCATTTGCCGTCCCGGTCGTGCAGCTCGATCTGGATCTCATCGCTCTTGCCCTCGGCCTGGTCGGAGAAGGTGAACGAGGTCAGGTACGGCTCGATATACGAGGTCGCGTCATGGCCGCCGATACTCACCTGGAGTTGTGCCCTGCGGGCCAGTTCTTCCGGTCTCACATCCATGGCGGCAATCCCTGCTTGCTGATCCGTTCGGGCTTGGGCGGAATGCGCAGCTCCACTCCGGCCGGAAACAGCACTGTGTCCAGGTGTTCGGGGTTAGCCCGGATCAAGTCCATGAACAGCCGCTCCTCGCCCCACAGCCGGTAGGCAATGGCATCCCAGGCATCATTCTGCATGGTGATGTAGGTGTCAGTTGCCATAGGCGAGCCTCCGCTGGTTGGAGGCGATATCGGCGATCATCTTCTCGAAGTAGGCGGTCAGATCCCGCTCTTTCTCCTTGATGGCCTTGACCAGGATGTCGCCCACATCCTGGCTGGGTACGCCGTTGAAGTTGAGGGAAAAGGTGATCTGCGGGTTGATGGAGCCGCCGCTTGGCGCTGACCGGATCATGGGGGATGATGCGGATGGCACCCTGCCCGGCGCGGCACCGGCTGGGGCGGAAGACCGGGCCAAAGTAAGGTCTGCCGTCGATATCCCCGCTGTGGTGGCGGTCACCGACTTGGTCTCCGGTATCTTTGCCGCAGCCTTGGCCACTTCCTCTGTCTTGCCGAGATACGCGTCCAAATCGCCTACCATTGTGCTCTTTTTGCCGAAGAAGCCGGAGATCTTGTCGTAAACAATGGCCACCGTCTTCACTGCGCCCCAAAAACCATCCTTGATGCCGGAGATCACCCAATCAATGGCATTCCGCACAGGTTCACAGGTTTCGTACAACATCCAGAGTCCGGCCGCTACCAGGGCCACCACTCTGATGATGATGCCGATGGGGCTGGAACTCATAGCCAGATTGAGCGCCTGCCAGCCGGCCCGCGCCACCCACAGGGCCGCTGTCTTGATCTTCAGGGCCGCGGCGGTGGTCAGGGCCACCCCGCGCTGCCAGAGCATCTGATAGGTCGTGGCCTGGAACAGCACCGGCAGCCTGGACACAACGGACCACACCCCTTCGGCCCCCTTCTTGACCAGAAGGAAGCCGTCGGAAACCATGGTCCCGGCGTACATCGCGCCCAAGGTCGTCAGCTTGATCGCTGCGAAAGAGACGGCCAAGGTCATGATTGTTCCGGTCAGCACCGGAAATTTGTCCACCAAAGCGGCAACGGGGTTGATCACGGTCTGCAGGATGGCAGCCGCACCGGCCAGGGGTTTGAGCATGACCGAGCCAATGGTCACCCCAAGATTTCGCGCCGAGTTTTCCAGCAACTCCAAAGCCCCTTTCGTCGTGTTGGTGTATTTTTCATATTGCTTCTGGAAGGTACCGGCGGCGACCTCCTCGTTGCCGACCAGGTCCAGCGCCGTCCGGTAGGTGTCCAATTTGCCGATGAGCTTGGTCACGGCTTCTTCGCTCCCCTCGCCGAAGAGGGAGGCGGACATCCGCGCGCGCGCCGGACCTTCCCATCGCTGCAGCCCCTTCAGGACTTCAAGCATGGTGCCCTGCGCGTCCTTCCTGAATCTTGCCTGAATGTTTGCCCCGGTTGTACCCATGGCGGTGAACACCTGCTGGGCAGCGGGACTGGCGGTCTTAGCCTGCCCCAAGGCATGGTACATGGCCTGGGTCGCGCCGATGGCCTTTTTGGCCGGAATGTCCAACTCGGCCCAGGTGGCCCCTAGAGCGGCGGTCTGCTGGCGGCTGATCCCGTTAACCTTGGCGAGTTCGGACATGCGGCCGGTGAACTCCATGATGGCGCCTCCGCTGCCCTTGCGCATGTTGTTGGCCAGATTGGTGATGCTGTCCAGGAACCCTCCGGTTTGCTGTTGCGTGAGGTTGAAATTGTTCCGCATGCCGGTGAGGGCGTCCGCGGCATCCTCGGCGCTCATCTTCCAGGCGGCCACCATTTTTTGCCCGGTGATGGTGAATGCCTCCAGTTCACTGTTGGCGATACGGGCATAGCCGCCGCGTGCGGCAATGGTCGCCACCTGTTCCAGGGAGCCGCCGTACAGGGACGGCAGCTCCAGCAGCTTTTTCTTGAGCGGCTCAAACTGCTCATCATCAAGCCGGGTGGCATTGCTGACATCGGCCATGATTTGTTCAGCATCAGCAGCCATCTTCATGGGGGCACTGACCGCCAGTACCGCCGCCGCAACGCCCATCATCTGACCCTGCAGATCCTTTCTCCGGGCTTGATTGGCCTGCAGCTTCTCGTTGAATGACAGGGCCTTCCCGGTTTTTTCGATCTCAGCCGTGACCCGCGCATGCGTTTTGGCCGCATCCGCAATCGTGACGTTGTATTTTTTCGCATGCTTCTCCGCGCTGTCAAAAGCGCGTTGCGCCCGGTCCAAGGCACCCTTGGTCGCGGCGCTGCCCGCGGCTATATGCTCCAGCCGCGCCTTGCGCAGAGCGTCATCACTGGTCAGCAGCCGGGACACCGCCTGAGACTCGGCATTAAGCCCCTTCAAACTTCCCTTCAAGGACTTGACCTTATCTCCGACCGTGGCAAAGGTATGGGCAACAGAAGCTGTTGTAGCCGCGCCGACCGCGAATGTTACGCCAAGACCACTGGTTGCCATTTTTATCTTCCCGATCCTGTGATTTTTTTGTACGATTGAGCCATGAAAACAGCGCTCACCAAAATATCGTTCACCGTATTCAGCATCCTGATTGTCTTACTGGCCTGGTGGCAGGCCAGGGGAGAGAACTGGCTGGTCTGCGCTCTGGCCTGCCTGGCGGCAGCCAGCGCCATCTGGGGGCTGGCCGGGATCTACAATCCGAGCAGACTTTTTTTCGCGCATCCCACCAATCAGACCCGCGAACACGCCTTCTTTTTTCCTTTCAAGCTGGGCCTCATCTTCGCCTTCAGCGGGGGAGTGGAAAGTTGCGCCGCCCCCGAGCATCTCGGCCTCTGTTTCCTTATCATCGGCGGCTTCCTGCTGGGTTTCGTTGTCTCCAACGCCAACAACCTGCGCAACATTCCCCACTATTGCTGAACCTCACCCATCCGGGGCAATTTCCTCTTCCAGCGCATTGGCCCCCTCCAGCCACCAGAGCGCCTCCCCGTAGGTCAGCTCCAGCACTTCATCGAGCCCCCAGCGCGTCATGCGGCACAGACTCAGTACCACGCGCCGGATCGCCTCCTCGTCCGGATGCGGTGCGAAATCGATCGAACGTGTCCGTCAACCTCCTGTAGTCAGCCATATCCATCTGCTCAATCTCCTCCAGACGCAAACCGCACAGATGGCCGATCAACCGCAGCTCGCCGGTCAGATCGTTCACCCCGGCAACCGGGTGCTGGCGCAGATCCTTCATGGTCGGGCGGCGCATGGTCACCTCGGTGAGCATGCGGTCAGCCAGTTGGACTGGGAACTCCAGGGTTATGGTCTCAGAACGGGCCATCATTCACCTCCCAGGTCCTTGCGCACCTGCTCCAGATAATCCTTGCCCATGATGCGGCAGATGAAGTTGAACTTGTCGATCTCCAGCACCTCGTCGCCTTCCATCCACATCTTGATGTAGCTGCAGGACAGCTCGGTCTCCGCCTCCATCTTCTTGGCCGGCTCCATCTTGCCGGTGCCCACCTTCTTGGGCATGCCGCGCAGCACCACCTTGATCGACTCGGAAATCAGCTCGCCGGAGCCCGCGTCGTGGTGCTGGATAGAACCGTACACCTCCAAGTGGTGAGTGGTCGGCGCCAGCAAACTGATGGCCTGCTTGTTGGTCACGTTCCAGTTGAACTTGAACCCCAGATCCTTAAAATGCCCCATGACCGGGGTTTCCACCTCCCCGGCGATACCCAGGCCGGAGAGGGCTTCAGTAATGTATTCCAGGCTGGGCAGCTCGGCATTGGCCGTGCCCAGCAGCTCGGTGCTGCCCTGGTAGTAGACTTTCGCGTTGATCAGCTTATCCGGGATCCGGTTGGCCGATGGCAGATTGATATCCATGATGCGGCTCCTTTATGCGGCAAAGAGGGTGGAGATGTAGTTGGGGTCATACTCCTGGATAAACTCCAGTTCCCGGCCCGGGCTCGGTGGAGTCATGAACACGTGGAAGCGGGCAATGCCGTCCATGATGTCCGTGGTCGGATTCTCCAGACCCAGGAACTCGCAGCGGCCGCCCAGGATGAACTCTCTGCGGGCCAAACCGTTCAGCCAGACGTTGAAGGTATCGCAGACCGTGCCGGCCAAACGCCGGTTCAAGGGCCGGTCTACCAACTGCCAAGCCGTGAGCACCAGGGTGTTGCCGACAAAGTTGAACATACGGCGGATGGGAATAAAGGTATCCTTGACGTCAGTGACACCTGGATAAGCGGCTGTTCTGTTGCCCCAGCCCACCATGCCGCCGACAAAGGACAGACCGGTGACGATGCCGTTGCCGTTCAAGGAAGCGGCTTGGAGCGGATCCAGCATCAGTTCCTTGCCGCCATGGGCCATGCCATTGGCCAGCATGCGTTTATTCGACGGCGACCAGTAGGGGATATTCTCGTTCTCGGAGTCCCGCTGAGCAGTGATCCCGGCCCAGTGGATGGAGCCGAACTCCTCTTCCAGATTGAACACCGGCCTGCCGAAAAAGATGGTCAGGTTCTTGTCCGTGAGGTTGTTGTCCTGCACCCAGGCTGCGGCTTCGGTGTAGGCCACGTCAGATGGAATATCGGCGATGCCGATACAGTTGAAATGGCCGGAGATGTTGGCGCACTTGGCGCCGATCGCCAGGGCCACGGCCGGATCGTCGGAGAAGCCGGGGGCGATGATCTGACCGGGGACAACCCGAAAACGGGGGAAGACCTCATTCACCAGCTCAAGACCCTTGCGGCTGCCGGTCACGGCGTCGATCCCGCCGATGATGTCCGCGGCCGTGACCTTGGACACGTCCGGCTGATCCTGTTCGTCCACATGCTTTTCCGGATCGAAGACGTTGATCACGCAGATGGGCGCCATGTGGTACCGGGACAGATAGATCTCCAGGGCCTGCAGGATGGGATAGTCGGACTTGTTCGCGCCATCCGGCAGTGAACCGAAGGCCGCCGCTCCCTCTTCCGGGGTGTAGATCAACACCGGCTTGTTGACGGGCCGCTCCACGGCGGACGGCAAGGTCTGCACCGGGGCCACGCTGACCACCACCGGCAACGACACCTCGCAGCGCACCGGCGGCAGCAAGCTGCTAGGGACTTCTCTGGTATACACACCATGACGATAACTCATTGCTTGACCTCCTCCAGACAACCATTGTTCTTCGACATTTTGATCTCCTTTCTCGGGCGGCAACATGCCGCCCCTACGACTTGGGCAGGCGGCAACATGCCGCCTCTACGCCCCTACTCCCAGCCCTTGAACCACCAACGGCTGGTAATGGTTATGGCGGAAAACGGTTTGGGCTGGTACTCATCCCGCACCCACGCCAACATGCAGCCTTTCTCGTCCGGGGTGAGGACAAAACGCTTGTCCATGGGAACCCCTTGGGCACAGGGCAACAGCGCCCCGACCACGGCGGACAGCAAAGTGGCTAGATCCGCCTCCACCTCTCCCAAATCTCCTTGCTCGCCCTTGTCCGGGTTGTAGGCGCTCAGGCAGAGGGCCATGGTGGCCTCGCTGGCCACAGCGCCATTCTCCACCTGCAAGTGTCCAGACAGGGGCACGATCACCACGCAGGGCACCTCGTAGACCGCCTCCGGCTTGCCGTCTTTCTTGATCATCCGCTTGGGCGGCACGTCGCCGATGAACACCCGGGGCGCGGTGGCCACGTCGCCATCGGGGCCTTGTCCCAAGAGTTTGAGCGAGGTTAAGGCTTGGAAGAGATGCTCGCGCAGCCGCGTTTGCAACAGGGCGATCATTCCCCACCTCCAAACTGAGTAATAACCCGGTCCACATGACGGGCCAGGATAGCCGGAAAATCGACGGCCGTCCGGGCGATGACAGCCTCCTCCACTTCCGGGGTGGCAACGTAGTACTGTACGTCCGGCCCGTAATCCTGCTTGATGGCGTCATGATCCTTGACGCCGCGCCGGCCCTTGCTCCACAGCCCTCTTTTGAACGTACTCCCGGCTTTATGCCCGGGGCGGTAATACACGCCCACATGGCCGCCGGGCATCCTGGCGATGAAGGGCAGGCTTGCGCCTTTGATCCGGTTTTCAGACCTGCGGCGCTCGCCGGTGCGCAGGCTATAGGTGAAGCCCGGCCAATTCCGGGCAGAAAACCCTGGACGAGCGGTGATGTCGGCTGGATCCACATCGTAGGCAATGAGCGGGATATGCTGGCTGCGCACTCGCACCTCGCCTGTAACCTTGTCGCCTTCCAGCCTGACGCCGAGCACCTTGACAGCATCCCTGGTCGTTTTCCTGATCAGAGACACATCGGACTCCAGATGTTCCGCCAATTGGTCAGCCACTCCGCGCATCATCTCATGTACCGCCGGCAGAATGGCCCGCTGCATGGCCCATTGCACCTTTCCCAGACGCTGCATGGCCTCGTCCATCTTTGCCTCATCAATGGTGATCGCAATCATGACTCGTTCCGATACAGAATCAGTTTAATGACGTTGCCTTCAGCCACCGCATCCTTCACGGTCCAGATCTTACCGTCGATATCCAGCTCCTGGGATGGTATAGGAGGCTCCATCAGCCCTCCATCCAGGCGTGCGACATAGAGCACACGATCAACGGTGAAGATGCCCATGACGTTGTCAAAGGATGAACCGAAGAACTGCTTGACCGGCTCGTCTTTCTCTGTATCCCAGGTGCCCAGGCAGAGAACGCCGTCGATCAGCATCTCCTCCCCGAACTCCCGAGGGTTGAAGAAGGTCGGGATATCAAGCTGCATCTGTTCCTTCAGGGTGATCATGGGATATCAATTGCACCTTTCCCTGACTTCCTTCAAATCATCCTTGGTGGCAAACTCGTTTTTGCATTCAATGTGACGCTTAAGGATGGCTATCTTTATTTCGCTCAACTTCTCAATCACGGTTTTCTCCATATCTCTCACTCGTTTCATGCCATCTTCCAGTTCCCTGATCCAGCGTTTGATAAAAAATGCAATAACAAGCAGAAGAAGCGTGATGAAGAAGCTATTTAGTCCAATCAAAACCTCTATAATTCTGACTTCGGTCATGGACTTTCCCATACTCACCCGTCAAACGGCTCAGATTGGTAGAGCAATTTGTCTTTGGTCTGGCTGCCAGCTGTGCTGCCCAGGAAAAAGGTCACGGCTGCTCCCAGATAACCACCCACTGTACCGATCGCCATGTTGAGGATCGAGCGCGTGGCCTCGGACAGATGTTCCATGTGCCCGGCAAACATGGCCCAGATGCAAGAGGCGAAGATGGCAGTCAAAATCAGGGTGATGGCTACCTGCATCGTGACCCCGGTCCGGCCGGCAAGATCGCGGGCGCTGGCCCGGTCTTCCTGGGCGATGCGTTCAAGGTCGACACCTGCCTGGATCAAGTTTTTTTTCAAACCGGCATCAACCTCCTTGATCTTAAGCATCAGCTCGGGCGTCATTCCGAGCACGGCCCGCTCAATATCAGACTCGGTGGCGGCGTCACCCAGCCCGAACACCCCGGCCAGGGTCTTGACCGCCACCCCGGCCAGCGGACCGCCAATCATGGACGCGGCCACCGGGGCCACAGTGGCCAGCGCATCGATCCATTTTGCAGCCATCAGACTTCCTCCTTGAATACGTCAAGCCGCTTTCGCATTGGGTACTCCCATGGTGTTGATATATGTGCGCAAATCCGCGGTACGGTTCAGCCATCCCCTCAGAAAAGGCCGGTAGTCCCGCCCATCGGGATAGGGAGAATTGGCGGCCAGCATGGAGTGGAACACTTCCCGCATGCCCACGCAGGACAAGGCCAGGAGATGATCGGTGGTGAGGAACGTGACAGCCCAATTGACCCGGGCGCGGGTTTTGGGGCCGAGCACACCGTCATCAACCAGACGCTCTCCCTGCAAGGCGTTACAGGCCCGTTGCAGAAACTTGACCGCCTGCCCACGCCCAACGTTCACCGCCGCGTCATACACGACCGTGGCTACAAGTAGCGGCATCTCGTCGAGGCGCAGCCTATCCCAGAAGGCGACCCGAAAGAGGATGGACGCCTGCTTCGGCGTGAGCGCCTTGATGTCGAGAATGTCGATCACCCCGTCGCCATTGTGGTCAATGGCAAGGGGCAGGGAAAATTCAAGATCGATACCCTCGGATTTCAGCCAACGCAGGGATACGCCATGATTGGTCGCGCCGCCGGGATCGTTCGGATGGTTGACGAAACCGCCTTCCCATCTGGCGGTAAAGGCGTGCGCGGTTTCAAAGACCGTCATGGCTGTCACCGTTTTCGTCGGTTGGTTCTTCGGCTGGTTCGCCGTCTCCGCCCGGTTCCTCTCCACCTTGTTCATCAGACGGAGGCGGCTCGGGCGTGCTGTTGGTTTTCTCCAGTTTGAGCGGTTTCTCCCTGGCGGCCTTGGCCGGCGCCGCTTTCAGCACGATCCGCGCCATGCCCAGGGCGGCCAACTGTTCAGCCTGGTTCTTCTCCATGCTCGCGGTCGCGCCCGGTTTGAGCTGCACCTTGCCATCGTCAAACGTCGCGGTCAGTACAACGCTCACTTGTGCCATAACACCTTCCTAGACGACCTTGGCCAGCACGGTCCAGCCTGGTTGCTTGGTCCAGGCCAGCGGACGGGACTCGGCGATGGTGAAATAGCCGGACGGGTCTTCCTGCTTGAAGCCCTTGGAGAAGATCTCCACCGGACCGGCGCAGTCGTTGTCCACCGGCAGCCCGAATTCGATCACCGACTCGGCATCCGAGCCCACCAGCAGGGCGCAGTCCGGATCCAGATACTGCTTGGTGCTGCCGTCAAGATCGGTATACGCCCCGGCAATGACCCAGATGGTCAGGCCGTTCCAGGTGCCCTTGATCTTCTTGGCCACATGCGGCGCGAGCGTTCCGACGGTGATATCCTTGTTGTCCATGTAGTCTTCGACGTCATGGTGCTTGCGGAAGTGCTTCCAGGCGTTCTTGCCCAGCAGCAGATCCGCGCCCACACAACCGGTCTCTTCCTGGATCATCAGGCTCCAGCCATCCACCTGGCCCAGCAGGTCAGAGTCAGCGGCAGACCAAAGAGCAGACCCGGAGAGGATCACGCTGTGCGCTGACGGCCGTTTGTAGTCCACCGTGAACTTGGACACGGCCCCGGCACCCTCCACCATGTCGAAGAGGGTGATCTTGCCCAGCACCATGGCCTGCTGGCACATGATCTCCAAGGCAAAGTCGATCTCCTCGCGGTGCAGATCCATGTCCTCGGCAATGGCCCGGGACAGGGCGTCCTCCAGCGGCGAGTATGGGTTGACCCCGGCCGGCATCTTAAAGCGGTCCGCGGCCATGAAGGCACGTTTAGGCCTGAAGCGCGGTGCCTTGACCGCACCGGCCTCGATGATGTCGCTCTTGCGCATGGTGCCGGGCGCGGTGTTGGTGATGGCCGGCAACATGGTGATGTTGCGGTTCTTGACGTGCAGCTCGAACAGCTCGCCGGCCGACGGCGGCCGCTTTTTGAAGAAGCTGGTGAACACGTCACTCTTCAGCGGCGCGCGCTTGTTGATCACCCCGGTGAGGATGCGGTTGTCAAAGTAATCGATGATGATGTCCGGCATTTTTTGTATTCTTCTCTATGCTTCCGCAGCAAAGATGCCCTTCAGACGCAGATCTGCCAGGGCGGCCTGTTGTTGGGTGGCGGTGACGCTGCTATCCCAAATGAGTTCCGGGGCCACGACCGCAGCATGCGCATAGGTCAGGGTGTACTGGCCGCCGGATGGTGGCACGATCACATTCTCAGCCAGGATAGAGTGGGCCTCCATCTCATCATCCACGTAGACATACTGTTTGCCGTCTTTCTTGATGCCAAGCACGGTCCCGGCCAGGAGCATCTGCTCCGCGCCGGTGGAACCCAGGAGCGCCCGCGCGAACACCGGCGGGTGATCCTTCAAAAACGCTTTCCTCTGATACGATGCGAGGTGTTCCATAACTACTCACTCTTACAGTGCACTGATGTGATCAATGGCCGCCTGAATGCGGTCCGTCTTTTTGGGGAGGGATTGGGTGTTGACCGGCGCAGGGGTAGCGCCCTGTAGGGCGGCCAGTATATCTGCCCGGCTGCCGGACTCCTCGACGTCTGGAGCCGCCAGCATGGGGGCAATGACCTCCAGTTGCGCGGCGGTAAAACCGGCGGCTGAGAGCTGCACCACTCTGTCGGCCACCTCCTTGCCGGCCACTGCCGTGAGCAGAGCCATGGTGTTGGCGTTCGCCTCCGCCATCTTCACCTCATATTCGGTTTTCAATGTCACTTCCGTTTCCGCCCGGGCCTCGGCCTGGACCTGGGCCAAAAGCTCAGGATGTTTTGCTGCCAATTCTACTTTGTCCATGTGCATCTCCCTGGTTATCCGGGCGATCAACTCGGCCCGGTCCGCGACGATCCCGTTAAGCAGGCCAAGGGCAAGGGCCTTGTCGGCAAGAAAACATTGGCCGTCTCCCCAGGCTGTGGAGTCGGCTCTATCCACTCCCATTGTGGCGGCCACGTCAGCGCGAAAGACCGCATGCAAGGTGGTCAGCGTCTCCTGAAAATAGACCTGATCCGCGGCAGATAGAGGATTGTCCGGGTTGCCCGCCGCCTTCCATGTGCCGGCGGTCATGTAGGTGACGCGAATACCCGCAGCCGCGTTCATGCCGCTGCGGTCCACATGGGCCGCGATCACGCCGATGGAGCCGACCGTGGCGGTCTGCGGCGCGTACACCCGGCCGGTGGCCGAGGCCAGCCAATAGGCCGCCGAAGCACAAAGACCATCCACATACGCATAGATCGGCTTGGCGTCCTGGGCGGCGATGTAATCGGCCAGCTCCTTGGTCCCGGCCGCCACCCCGCCAGGCGAATCGAAGGCTAGCAGCACGGCTTTGACCGCCTTGTCGCCCATGGCCGTCTCGATGGCGGCGCGGATGGTATCCTGGCCTTCCCAGGAAAAGGTCATGCCGAATAGGGTGAAACTGCCGCCCCTCCGGTTGATGATGCCCCGCACGTCGATCACAGCCACGGAGTCCTGCAGGGTATATCCGCCAGGACGGCCATCGCCGGCGGCGGCGAATTGAGGAGCGGCTGCCTGGGAGATGAGCGGCGACGCCTGATCCGCCCCTGGGGCGGCGGCTCGGAGCATGGTCTCCAGAAAGGGCTCCAGGGCAGAGGGCAGGATTGCCCACGCGGCCGGGCTGAAAAAATCAGGCAGAGTCACGCGGCGGCTCCTTGTAGGTGGATGGCTTGGTGGGCTGGGCGGTGAAGCGGGCCAGGCGGGCCTCTTCTTCCTCCCGCTCGTCTATGACCTCGTCGAAGTCCCGGCCTCGTTCGGCCAGGGCTTCGGAATAGGTCGTCAATCTGTTTTCCAGGGCAGTGACGGTGGAGGCCACTTCCTTGACCGGGTCCACGTAGCCGCGCGGCGGCCCGATCCAGAGCGCCTGGGTGTAGAGGCCTTGCGCGTCGTAGAAATCTGGAGCGCCGGCGGGCAGCTTGATCAACCCCACCAGCCAGGCTTCCTCGATCACCATGGACCATATCGGCTGGCAGTAGTGACGCACCAGCCAGGTGCGGTAGAGCAGGAACACACGCCAGGCTTCCAACAGCGCGGCCCGGGCGCTGGAGTAGTTGGTCTTGGAAAAATCCTTGGCCAGCACCTCGTAGGTGACTCCCATGCTGGCTGCCGCGGCTCGGAGCACGAACTCGGAAAACGTGGCGAAGTTGGGAGAAGGGCGGCCGGACTCCAGGACATACGGCTTCTCGCCCTGATTGCCGTACATGATCGCGCCGCCCCTGGCCTCTTCGTAGTAGCGCTGATTGCCGTCCTCATCCTCGTGCTGCTCGGCGTAGGGCGGCAGCGTGGGGTTGCCCGGCTCCCGGCCGATGAACACCGGCAGGCTCGCCGTGGTCACCATGGACAGCAGCTCGTTATCCAGGGCATCGGAGAGATGGCGGAACAGGTTCATGCCCGCTGCCAGCGCCGATTCGCCCCGCGTCTGCTCTTCCTCGCTGTGATGGAACAGATGGAAGGCGCCGGGACGGTGGCCGATGCGGGCCGGAATGCGGGTAAACTGATCGGCGCTCAGGCCGGTCATGTCCATGATCCGGGATATGGCTGGCGCAGGCGTGGCCAGCCAGTACACTTCCGGGGCGCCGTAGCGATTGCGCTGTACCCCGTCGACTATGGAGGGGTCAGCGGCCAGATTGAGCGGGGTGCGCAGCCGGGAGGGCTGCACATCCTGGATGGCCAGTTGGATCTTCCGGCCGGGGTCAGACACCATGACCGGCAAATGGAGCATCTCGCCCTGCCGGAGCATGCTGCGCAATCCCAGGAACTGGAGGTCCTCGAAATGCAGAACCCCGCGGGTATGCGCACAGGAGGCCCAGCTCTTCCAGGCAGCCTCGATCGCTGCCTGCAGCTCCCGGGCCGCATCCTGGGTGATGCCCAACCGCTTGGCATTGATCCGCGACTGCGGCCGCAGGCCCGTGCCCACCGCGTTGATGGTGATGGAGTTGATGCCGGAATGGGCGGCCCAGTCATTGGCTGCCAGGTCAGCGGAACGGTCCTGGGCAAGAACGCGCTCCCGCGCCTGTTGTTCCCGGGTCAGGGCGTATGGCGGGTTATAGGTGGAGAGCGAGCCGCGCCGGGAACCGGCATCGCGGGAAACCCGGCCGGCTGATGGCGGCAGGCTGACGGGACGGCTTTTGGCTACCATCTCGACTTCCTCCCGTAGACCTTGACCGGGCTGGCAGGGCTGCCAGAGAGCACGTCGATGATGGCGGCGAAATCGGCAATGGTGCGCCGGATCTCGGCCAGATCATAGCGGGTGAGCTGCCGGGAACCGATGGTATACGCCTTGCCGGTGGATGCCGCCCGCATGGCGGCCTTCCAGTTGGCCAGCGCGGTCTGCGCTTCAGAGAGAGTGTAGCCTTTGTAAGTGGCGGGCGCGTTCATGCCCACGACACTACCCAGGCCGGGCAGATTTGTCGTGGACGTGGTGGACGTGGTGGACTAAAGATTACAACAGGATGGAATGATTAGAGAAAAAAATGTACTTTTTTCTCTCTCACCATGTTTTTATGTAAAAAATAACGTAATTTTCTTGACTCGGTACGTATTTTTTTACATAATCGTTTCGCGTGGGGGCAAAAATGAAACGAAAATACATCATCAAGAAGCTGGCTGAAGCCGGGTTTACCTTCAAAGACGGCGGCAGCCACACCAAAGTCTATGACGCGCAGGGCAACATGCGCGCAACCATACCCCGGCACGCGGAAATCAACGAAAAACTCGCCGACGCCATCCAAAAGCAAACCGGCGTCAAGCTCAGATAAAGGTGGCACGATGAACTACTATATCGCGGTGTTCTTCCCAGCTCCGGAAGGAGGATACACCATCATGTATCCGGATATCCCCGAAGCCCTTTCCCAAGGGGATGATCTTGCCGAGAGTATGAAAAACGCGGCAGAGGCCCTGGCCCTGGTGGTGGAAGAGTACGCCAAATCCCGCAGGATGCTGCCCGCCCCCTCCGGCATGGGAGCCGTCCGCGCCTGGGCGGAAAAGGAAAAAACATCGGGCGGTGTGGATGTCTCGCGGGAATGCCTGTTTCCCCTCTTTGCCGCCCCAGAGGTGGATATGACGCCGGTGCGAATAACGGTGAGCATTGCCAAATCCGTATTGGAAACGATTGATGAAAAAGCCAGGCTGGCCGGATTGACCCGTTCCGGCTTTCTGGTGACCGCGGCCCAGGCTTACACCGCTGACCGTTCTTTCCACTCGCGCAGATAGCGCTCGCAGTCGAAACGCTTGACCGTGACCTTTTTTGGCATTTCGGCCTTGAGAGAGCGTTGCGGGAGATCGAAACAACGGGGTACTAGCGAGGAAAGGGATAAGGGACAGCCCGAATCGTGCGGCTATTCAATGATGGATTTGATATCTTTTTGGAAATAAAGGATTAAGCTATTTCCTGGCATGTTGCCTGAAAGAACCCATGTTAACCAATCGTTCAGGACATTCTCCACAGCTTCTTCGCTGAGACCATAGCCGGAGTGTTCCCAGGCGTAATAGTGCTGCCCGACAGGCTGGATATGGTCCAACCTGAGAATTGATTGTTTTGGGCCTGTGATAGGTAAGTTATCCAGCATGAATTGAGGATATTCCGCGTGCCGGATTCTCTCGACCAATTCAGGATTATATCCGGCGCGGCTGCCGTCTCGGTCTGCTCCATAATATGGGGCGACGACAACAGTCGGTGATGTCAATATGTTAGGCATACCATGCCGCAATGCCTTATCAACCTGGGGCAGAGGGTTGCCGATAACAAGGCAGGGACGTTTTTTTGCGCGGAATGCGGTCCAAATCTCACCTTCATTAACGGACAAAGCGGCAACAGGCAACGTTCTTGTGGGCCGTGAATCCTTTATTCGTAATGGACCAATATTGACTTTTGCTTCGTAATGCTGATCCTCTTCTTTTCTACCATCAGGAGTTAATGTGTAGGGAACCTGGTCGACATGAGGAACAAAGGCAAAAATCAGCGACCCTCTTTTCAAAATGGTGTGGTCGCATTGCTCCTCCCACCAAGTATTAACAACTGACTGGATAGAATCATCCGGAAAAGTCATCGCCAGACCTTGCCTGAGATTTCCATATCGTATCGGAAAATGTCGCGTCCATGTCCCCTTCTGGAATTTTTTCTCCGGCCAAGGAATCGAGCCATTCCAAACCTTGAAAATAGACATCGTCATACCGAGGCGTAATCACAGGCTGGACAAGGCGTTGTGACCGTTTTTCCGCTAGTCTTTCCTTGCTCTTCAAACGCAAGGCAGCCATTTTTTCTTTGAGTTTTTTCCTTTGCTTATGACTCAAGGAATCCGGATGATCTTCGGAATGCTTTTGGCGTGGAAACTGGGATCTCAAATTTGCAAAACTTAACTGCTCATTTGGAGATGCCTTGCGCATCGGCTCGGTATTATAGACATATTCGAGCAAGTCAAACGTTGCATTCCCGAACTTGTGGACATTGCTGCGTATGGTGAATGTGATAATGTCAGGGAGGTTGCCTTCCAGAGTGGTCAAACAAGAGTCATCGGTCACTTGCCAGCGAACCCAATCATTCTTATCAGGATAGTCGCTGGGGAAAGTGCTTTTTTCGGCACAGATGGCAAGCAGGGCGGGCTCAATGCGTTCGTTAACTACTGGAGCCCATGGACCGAACTTGAAGAATTGCCAATCTACACCGGTAAACGTCTGGCCGTCATTTTTTTGCGCAAATGCCAAGTCAGCCAGATAGACGTACTTGATCAAGTGGATGCGGCCGAGTCGACGTTCTCGGGCATCCTCTTCCTCGCTTGCGACCAACAGGGCAAATTGAATGATTTGATCAATTCTGCTATCGTCTTTCAATTCATTAATATTACGTTATTTTGAATAATGCGCCCCCTAAAAAGGGAAGTTTCTATACCATAAGATGTATCGGTTCTCAATGCAAATTGTGTTAGCTCGCCAAGTGTGCCCAAAGGGCAAGAAGGAGAAAGAGCATGAAAAAAATAGGCATCATCCGTTGTCAGCAAACCGAGGATATGTGTCCGGGAACCACCGACTTCAAAATCGCTGCCAGCGGCAAATTCGCCTTTGAACCGTTTGGTCCGTGCGAGATTGTCGGCTTTGTCAGTTGCGGCGGCTGCCCGGGTAAGAGAGCCGTCACCCGCGCCAGGATGCTGGTTGATCGAGGCGCGGAAATAGTTTTTCTGGCTTCGTGCATCAGAAAGGGTAACCCTATCGGCATGCCCTGTCCCCATTACGAGGCCATGCGCACAGCTATCGAGAAGAAGATCGAAGCCATTCCTTTGGTTGACTGGACTCACTGATCTTCTGCCCCAGTCCGTTCCCGCCATGCGGATGTTGCCCGCATGCTGGTATTATGCCGTTTTTTAATGCGGCCGGCACCCTAATCGATTATCTTTTTGTTCCCTTGTTGACCTAACCTCGTTTAGAGACAATAATGAAAACATGAACACCAGCACGCTACAGAATCTTTTAGAAGGTTTTCGTGACAATTTCTTTGTCCTCAGCGAAGCGCAATACCGCCGTCCAGAGCGTGGCGGATTTCGTAAAGATGCTAAAGCCTTGAGCGGCGATGCTGCCAAAGTCGCCTCCATTACACGTAAGAAGGCAGACGAGGCATATGACAAACAAAGGAACGCAACTACGGGCTAAAGACAAAGAACGCGAACTTGACATCCAGCATGTCGAAAGCGATAGTCCGATGCTTCCAGTGGCACAACTGGAGGACTTGCATAAATTCAGGCCAGACCTCGTTGACTGGCTCGTCGGTCAAACGCAAAAGGAGGCGGAGTACAGAAGGCGTGAACAGTGCCGCATTAATACGTTCATCTTTGTTGAACGTATCTTGGGGCAAGTACTTGCTTTCCTACTTGGCGTTATTGGTATCGCTGGCGGTGGATACATCGCCCTTCACGGGCAACCGTGGGCAGGTGGCATGATCGCGACCGCAGCCATTACCGGGCTTGCTGTAGCTTTCTTGCGCGGAAAATCAAAGGGCGGAGGCAAAACGCCCACTGCATCGCGGCCCAGTACGTGAAGTTGTTATTGGTACAGACACATCTGACTGGACTCACTGATCTTCTGCCCCAGTCCGTTCCCGCCACTCTTTCAGATAGCGCTCGCAATCAGAGCGCTTGACCGTGACCCCTTTGATCCTGCCTTTGCGCTCGGCAGGGAGGTCACCGCTGTTGATCAGGTTGTAGAGATGGGATTTGCTGCACCCCAGAACCTTGCAGGCCTGCTGCCAGTTCAGCCGTTCCTCTGCCATTTCACCTCCTGCGGAGAGCAAGACGCTCCCCGGCGCTCAGGTTCCGCGCCGGCATCGGCGCCGGCGTAGCCTTTCCTATCGCCTGCTTGTCTTTTCCCGGCGGCCGCCTGTGCCGCAAGCCCAACTCCCAGGCCGCCACCAGGCACATGATCTCGCAATCCCAGAAGTGGTTGGGCTTTTGTTTGGGGTTTTCCCAGGCCAACGTCTCCGGGTTGAACACCTCGGCACACATCTCCCGCGCATAGTCCAGCAAGAGCCCTTCGTGTTCCACGCCATTCCTGCGCTGCGCCACATCGGAGTGCAGCCAGAAGGTTCCAGGATCGCCCGGCGCTATGGTCAGCTTCTCCGCCAGGTCTGACTTGAAAAAGGTGGTGTCCACCCGCCGCCGCAGCAGGCCGCCGGGGATCTTGATCTTGCTGCCACGAACATCGGGAAAAAACTCAAGGGGCGAGTAGGCGATGGGCGTGGCCTGATTCTGCTTGCCCTGGTAGGCCATGGCCTGCGGCCTCTTGGCACACCAGGCATACACCTGCTTGGTCCGGCCCGGCGCGCCCATGGCGTCGATCACCGCTGCCTTGACCCGGTACTCGTTGCCCTGCGCGTCCCGGTACACGTTTTTCCAGATCAATTCATCCAAGGCACTGAAGGCCTGCGCCGTGCCCGCCTGGATCAGCCAGCTCTCCTCGGTCTCGCCAAAGCCGTAGGCCCGGATCACGTAGCGGAAATAGGCGGCCTGAGTATCGATACCAGCCACCAGGGCGGCCACTCGAGGCACCCCGTCCACCGGGCCGGGTACGATGCCGCGCGGCCGGTCGTCGCACAGGGCGAGGATGGCGTCTTCCTGGCGTTCGGCCCGCCGCTCCTGCCAGGGCTCGGCCTTGTGCTGGTTCATGAAGTCCTTCAGATCCTTGAGCCGGCCGGACTTCTTCCATTTGAGGAAGGCATGGGCCACCTCGGACAGCGATACGAAATACGACAGCCAGGACGGGATATGGAAGCCGATTTTGCCCGGCCGGTGCGTCTCCAGATGGGAGAACAGCTCCAGGCCTGAGCCCCGCTCCACCCACTGGCCGCCACGCACGGCCATATCCCGGTCCGCATCGTCCCAGACGGCGGGGCAATGGGCGCACTGGTACACGGCCAGCCTGTCCTTGAGCACCACCTCGGGATCGCGCGCATCCTCCGGCCAGCGGATGCCATCGAAGAGCATGACCTGCATGGCCCCGCAGGATGGGCAGGCCACATGGAAATCGAACCGGGCATGGGCCTCTTCGGTAAACGCCACCCAGATGGGGCCGTTCTCCACCGTGGGCGTGGAAAATTTGAGGATCAGCCGGCGGCCCCGCCAGGTGATGGTGCGTTTCTCGGCCAGGGCCTCCGGGCTGGCTTCCTTGCGGCTCTCCGGATACTTGTCGATCTCGTCCAGGATGAGCAGGCGGATGGGCCGTGAGCCCATGCGGGCGACCGATCCGGCCCAGCCTAGGAAGATCACCATGTGCCGCAGGTTGACCCGGATGGTGGACTCGTCGCCCACCGCGCCGGTGAGATAGCGCCGCAGGCGCCGGGAGTCCTCGAACATGGGCATGATGCGGTCGCGCATGATATCCTTGGCTGTATCCTTGTCGGCGTAGACCACCATGGCCGGGCCGGGCGCATGCTCGGCGGAGTGGCCCAGGATGTTGATCGCGCCCTCGGTGACCGCGGTCTGCGGTCCCTTGCAGATGATGCCCATCTCCACCCCAGGGAAGCGCAGCCCATCGAGCAGGGGGGCGAGATACGGGGTGATGATGTTCTGCCAGCGGCCGGGAATGCTGGACATGCGCACGATGCGGTTCTTCTCGGCCCAGGCGCTGGGCGCTTCCGGCCTGCGTTTGCGCAGCACCGCCCGCTCCGCGTCGGAGAAGCGGAACAGGGAATACACCGTGCCGCCGCAGCGGTCGAGCAGCGCCTTGGGCAGCCATGCCGGAACCGGCAGGGACAGCTCACGCCGGGTCAGGGGCCTGGGTGTCGGCATCGTCGTCTTCGTCAAAGGCATACAGGGTGACTTCAAACTCCATGGGTTGGGCGTACTCGTTGCACGCCGCATCGATAAGCAATGAAATCTCCTGCACCAACAGCCGCGCCCGCTTGGGCTTACCGCCCACCTTGTTGACCAGGTCGAGCGCCGCCGCCTCCACTCTGGACTTGATCCCCTGGTTCAAAGCCGCAGCTCTGGCCGCCAGTTCCTGGTCCACATCCGCACGGGGCACGAACTGCCCCTCCAGGATGGCGTTCTTGCGCTCTTCCCTGGCGGCACGGGCCTCCTTCATGCGGATGTCCGCTTCCTCGCTCCGCCGCAGCCGGTCCTCGGCTTCGGCCACCCGGCCATCCGGCGTGCTGGCCAGAGGCAGCGAGGCAGCATACTTGTCCACGTCAAGGCGACGGAACTTTCTCTCCTCCTTGCGCAACAGGCCGCTCTTCACATCGGCGTACAGCTTGGTTTTCCGGATCTGCCGCCCTTTGTCCTCCTGCAAGTAGCGCAGGACCTCGCCCGCGCTCTTGAATACTTCCGGGGGTTCCGTCTCGTTCATGGTTTGCTTCGCCTCTTCCAGCATGGTTGTGACGCGGGAAAGGGCGGCGATGTTCGCGCTGGACGGATCTCTGCGCACCATCTGCTTGGCTTGTTCCTTGGCCTGCAACAGCACGGGGATATCCGTGCTGCGGCTTTTCTCCAACAGTTGCTCCAACGCCGCCCGCTGTTCCGAGTCTGGGTTGTGATGTTTCTCAGACATAACACAGTCCTCCTAAAGCGGCGTTTTCGTCGATGTGCTCACACCATGGAGGGCAGACTAACAATGATTGGAGTGTGTCAGTCTGCCTAACTCCTCTGCCAGGGGCGCAAGCAGGGCGCAACTGCTTGTGCCCCATTTTTTATCACTACAGGCCGGCCAATTCGTCAAAAAGCATCCCGTCGGACTCCCGCACGGCCTGCTTGCCGGTGAAGTTCTGCCAACGCATGATTGCCGCCTGCGCATAGCGCGGGTCAATCTTCATGCCACAACAGGCCCGGCCCATCTGCTCGCAAGCGATCATGGTGGTGCCGGAACCACCAAAGGAATCCAGCACCAATCCTCCAGAGCGGGATAAGTTGGCGACACAGATCGCCACCAGCTCCACTGGCTTGGTGGTAGGATGCAGTTCGGATCTGTTCGGCTTGCGGACGTTGATCACCGTGCCGGACAATTCCTCCAGCTCGCCCCGCAGACGGTAGAGCTTGCCGTCGAGCAGCAGGGTGCAGGATCCATCCTCCTGCTGCTTAACGTTTCCGATCCCGGTTTCCAGAATGGTCCGGGCCTTGCGGTCGCCGTACCACTTGTGCGCCGCTCCCGGCTTCCAGCCGTACAGTATCGGCTCATGCTGCCAGTGATAATCGCCCCGGCTCAAAGTGCTCTGTCCCTTGTTCCAGATAAGGCAGGAGGCCAATCGGAATCCGGCTTCGCTAAAAGCGCGGCGGAAGGCCATACCGTCTCCGGCTTCAGCATGGGCCACATACACCGGACCGCCAGGCCGTAGGGCAGCGAACATGCGCTGGTGCGCCCGTAGGAGGAAGCTGTAGAAATCAGCCGCGGACATCCGGTCGTTGCGGATGGTTCCGGCCCGGCCTTCGTAACCAACGTTGTAGGGCGGATCGGTCCAGATCATATCCGCTTCCCGACCGCCAAGGAGATACCCGACATGCACGCTGTTCAGGGCATCGCCGCAGTACAGCCGGTGCGGGCCAAGCAGCCAGAGTTCGCCCTCCCGCACCAGCGGCATCTCCGGAATGTCAGGCACAGCATCCGGGTCCTGCTCCGTTGCCGCCGCCTTGAGCAGCTTATCCAGCTCGTGCTGATCAAAGCCGGTCAGGGCGATGTCGAACTTGGCATCCACCAGAGTCATGATCTCTTGGATCAGCAGATCATCGTCCCAAGAAGCCCAGGCCGCGGAACGGTTTACGATCAGGCGATAGGCCCGTACCTGCTCTGGAGTGAAATCGTCGGCCAAAATCACCGGCACCTCGGCCATACCCATCGCAACGGCCGCCTTCAGCCGCAGGTGCCCGTCGATCAGCTCGCCATCGCTCTTGGCGAGTAGCGGGGCACGGAAGCCGAAGGTCCGCAGATCCTCAACCATGCGCGGTACAGCGGCATCGTTCCTGCGTGGGTTGCCCGCGTAGGGCACAAGCCGATCAACCGGCCAGTATGCGATTCGCAGTTCAGACATGTTCGGTCTCCATCGGCGCCAGCATCTGTGGAGAGAGCAGAAACTCGGCCAGGCAATGCGGATGCCCCTTGCACATCCGGCACCATAGGCGGGAGCGCCAACCCCATCCTGCTGCCGTTTTTGGGCAGACCATCAAAACATCGTCGTCGTCGGCTGATTTCCCGGCATGGATGACGCGTAGGTATTCCGTGGAATAACGCTTGACGTTATTAACGTAATTCGTTATTATCAGCGCATGATTAAAACGTTCGCCGACAAACAAACCGCCGCCCTCTTCCAAGGGCTGAATGTCCGCCAGTTTAGTGGTCAATGGGTGCGGGCCGCGCGGAACAAGCTCGCTTGGCTCGACGCCGCCACCAGTATCGAAGCCCTGCGCGTGCCGCCAGGAAACCGCCTTGAAGCCCTCACAGGAGACCGCCAAGGACAGTGGAGCATCCGCATCAACCAGCAATGGCGGATTTGCTTTCGCTTTGAGAACGGCAACGCCCACGATGTTGAAATTGTTGATTACCATTGAAGGGAGGCCATCATGACCATCCGCATCGAAGATCTTGACAGCATTGATTTTTCCGACGTCGCCGACCTGTCGGCTGGACGCGCCGTTCCCATCCATCCCGGCGAAATTCTCCGGGACGAATTTCTCGATCCCTTGGGCGTCAGCCAGTACGCCCTGGCGAAGGCGATTGCCGTTCCACCGAGACGGATCAACGAAATTGTGCATGGCAAGCGTGCCATCACGGTCGATACAGCCCTGCGGCTGGCTCGATATTTCGGCACGGACGCGCAAAGCTGGATCAACCTGCAAACCCGCTACGACACCATCATCGTCAAAGAGAAAATGCGCGATATTCTGCTGCGCATCCCCCAATTGCAGGCGGCTTAAGTCAGACATGTTCGGTCTCCATCGGCGCCAGCATCTGCGGGGAGAGCAGGAACTCGGCCAGGCAGTGCCGGTGGCCTTTGCAAGTCCGGCACCATAGGCGGGAGCGCCAACCCCATCCTGCTGCCGTTTTTGGGCAGACCATCAAAACATCGTCGTCGTCGGCTGATTTCCCGGCATAGTAGGCGCGCAGGTGCTCCGTGGAATAGCCGAATTCCTCCGGATACACCGCATCAGCCAGTGGCGTGTCCGCTCCGGCCTTGACCCAGCGATTACCGGCAGGGACCTGAGCAGAAGCTGGTGTGGCAGAAGGAGCCGCCCCTTCCCCCAAAGCGGCTGCGGCTGAATCGGATTTTCCCATGGTCCCCAACTCAGGCATGGCAGCCTGAACCCATGCCGCCAAATCCACCCCAAGGCCAAATGCCTCGCCCGGATCCTTGCCTTTAGGCACAGGCCAGCGCCTGGCCACGGCGTAATGATCCCGCCACCAGATCCAGCCATGGTAGCCGGCCCGCTTGCCCTTGGCGTCCGGTGTGTCAAAATCGAGCGCCACCAGAATGAGCTTGGCCTGGGAGAGTAACCGGTGCGCAGCCGCATCCGGCTTGCCGACATTGGTCAACGAGGCCAGCACGCCGATCTGCCAGGAGCAGGCATGGTGCACGGCGCAGGCGTCCAGCTCGGACTCCACCACCACCCATGCGGTCAGCCCGGGTCGAACGCCTTCCGGCGGCAACACCATGGGCGCCTGGCCGGAGCCTTCCAGCAGGATGTACTTGCTGTCCCTCTCCCGCAGGTCATCCTTGCGGCGCCGGATCCGGATGCGATGCACCTCATCCCCGCACCACAGCGGGATGGTCAAACCACGTGGGATCCACAGGGCGGCGTGCGACTTCTCCTCGCTCTTTTTTTCCGGCAGGTCGAAGGCGGAACGGGCGCGGTACAGACAAACGCCTTTCTTGTCCTCGCCCTCGAGATAGCCCAGCCGGTAGCGCGCCACCACCTCTTGCGGCAGACCACGCCCGGCCAGGTAGGACAAGATGGAGGTATTGACCAGCAGCCGCTCATGCGCGCCCAAGGCGAGCTTGGTTGCCTGGATGCGCCACTTCTCGGCAGGGATCTTCCACTGCGTTGGTGTCCAGGTGGAGGATTCCCGTTTCGGCTGCCGAATCGGCCGCAGCCTGTGGCCGGGTTTCTCCATCTCGATGTACAGCTCTTTGCAGGCGGTCTTGTAGTCCAGCCCCTCGCTGAACTTGAGCAGGTCAATCACGTCGCCGCCGGCATCGCATTGCCGGCACCAGAAGGTGCCGCTCACTCCGGCCCGCTGTGCGGTCTCGCCACCAGCCTGATTCGGCCAGATATGGAAGCGGTCAGTGCCGCCGCACTCTGGAGGCATCCACCTTACGGTGGACGATATCGAAAATCAGTTCGCTCATGCCGGGCAATCCTCCCACAATCCCAGGAGTGCAAAGAATTTCCCGTTTCCTATCTCTCTATTTTTTCTATACTTTTTATATATAAGGGAGGATGGGAGGATATTATACAATACACGCGCGCGTGATAAACCATCTCTCACATGCGTGGTGAGTCGTGGGAAAATCCTCCCATCCTCCCAAACAACGGAAATACAGCACATTGCATCGCATAAAAACCGAGTAACCGCGGGATGTTGGGAGGATTGCCGGTAAAAACAAGCCATCACGACCACACCTTGGTTGATTTTTTCTCGTCCTCGGCCTTAGCAGAGTCATACTCCGCCTGCGCCTCGGGCTTGATCGCAACGCCAAGGTAGTACATCACGTTAGCTTTCCTGGAGACGATGCCCTTCTTCTCCAAGGTTTGGGTGACCCGCTTGGCGCTGTAGTTGTAGCTGTTGCCGAAGGTCTGCCTCAGCCACCAGTTGCAGACCGCGACAAAATCGGAAACCGCGGTACGTGTCTGCCACTCGCCCGTCTCGGGCTGTGTTTCCCTGATGCAGGCATCAGCCAGGAATTGGCCGATGTCGTCAAAGTTCTCGCGCTGTTCCTTGGTATAGGCCAGCACTTTTTCCGGAGGATTGAGGCCATGCGCCAGGTAGTCCAGGCACCCCTGGACCAGGCAGGCCAGCACCCCCGGCAAGTCCTCTTTCAGAGTGGACGCCATGCGCGGATCACGCTGGCGCTCGTCCGGATCCTTGGGGTTGTCGACGAAGCGGATCGGCCAGTGGACGGCATGGAGGCGGAGCCAGAAGCCTTCGTCGTCTGACCGCATTTTCGGGATTTCGTTGGTCATGAAGAAGAGCAGGTGGGTCTGCTCCCAGGATGAAAGGAGCTTGTCGTTGAGGCCGCGGGCCGTGAGGATGGAGCCGCTGGTCAGGTCCTTCAGCTTGGACATGGCAATCTTCTGCTTGGCCTCACCTTCCGAGGCAAAGGCCATCTTGGCACCGCGCAGGGCAATCACGTCGGGCTCGGGCTGTGATCCAGAGCGCTGGAAGGTCTGCTCCATCAGCATGGCCGTGGGAATTTTGATGGCCAGCGCACGGCCCAGGACATTAAAGATGATTTTCATCAGGGTGTCTTTGCCGTTGCGGGCGCGGGGACCGTGGAAGATGACCCAGATGTGATCATCCCGGTTGCCGAGCAGGCCATAGCCGAGCAGGCGCAGGATGTACGCCACCATCTCTTGGTCGCCGTCGAAACAGGAGTGCAGGAAGTCCATGAACTTCTTGCTCGGATTCAACCCCTTCCATTCGGTTTGGCAGGCGTTGAGGATGTATTGCTCGGGCTTTCCCGGCGACAACTCTCCGGTGCGCAGATCGACCACGCCGTTGGTGCAGGCAAGCAGGTACTCCTGCTTGTCCAGGGCTTGGTCATCAATGCAGAGCGGCTCGTCGATGGTGGCCGCGCATTCCAGCAGGTTTTCCCGGCCGGAGCGGTCACGCAAGACGTTCAAGCGCTTGCGCACTAGACACTGTAGTCACGAGATTGCAAAAATTAATTTTCCTGTCATACTCTACCCCTAAGGGGGTAAATATGACAATTTCAGCACACCGACGACATGACATCTCTGATAAGGTTTGGGAAAGATTGGCGCCTCA